>OGPH01001250.1_pt1 | contig 20257 bp, 15 predicted proteins | sample 1552891 | NCBI WGS metagenome assembly OGPH01 (sample SAMEA2580272, study PRJEB22360) | human gut metagenome | biome: human gut; feature: human-associated habitat; material: faeces | place: Denmark | collected 2008/2010 | reverse complement strand
CTCCGCCCCTATGGGGCGTCAGACAACGCCGCCAGAGCGTGCGGGTGAACTTCCCGCATGCAAGACTAAGAAACAGCACAATTTTCTCACAGGTTTGCGGAAAAAGAATGCAGCCAACCCCCGCGCCGCAGAAGACGGATGCCCGTGCCTGGAGACCAAGGCGTCACAAACGAGGGAGACGGAACGGTATATGCGGAGGGCTGAGTAGTAACCTTTTTGGGGAGTGAGGGCGAAAAGAATCTTGATCCATATTGGGAAAGGTGGTAAAGTAGTATTTGTTGTCCAGGCACTAGACCTTTAGATGAGAAAGACAAGGAATGAAAAGAGAATGAAGAAGTTAATTGAACAGATTCTGAAATTTGGCGTTGTCGGCGTTGTTTGCTTTTTGATCGATTTCCTGATTATGGTTGCTCTGACGGAACTCTTTGGAATTAATTCTACCGTATCCAGTGGGATTTCCTTTACGGTTTCGGTCGTCGTCAATTATATCCTGAGCATTACGGTCGTCTTTGATGCGGATAGGGAAGCCAATAAGGCGAAGCAGTTTGTCGTTTTCCTGATCTTAAGCGTGATCGGGCTGGGAATCAATACGGTGATCATGGCCGTCGGAACACCGCTGCTGCAGCCATATTTCACTTATGCCTATATGCTGGTGAAGATTGTGGCGACGGGCGTGGTGATGGTCTATAATTTCATCACAAGGAAGATCTTTATTGAGAAAAAGAACTGAATCGCCGTCTGTGACAAAAGATGGGAAAGCAAATGCTCTAAGTGACCTCTTAGGAAGGGCGCTTAGAGCATTTTTTATTGGGGAAAGAATGACCGACTTTATTCTGACAGCGCTTCCCATTCCTCCATCTTCATGAGCAGTTCTTCTTCTACCGCGGCTTTCTCTTCTGAAAGCGCCTGAAGTCTGGCAACATCGGTGCATACCTCAGGGAGGGACATTTCTTCATCGATCTGTGCGCTGCGCGCTTCCAGGACGGCAATGCGTTCTTCGCAGCGTTTCAGCGCATTTTCTCTTTTCCGCTGTGCGGACTGGGCCTCCTTCTGGCTCTTCCAATCCTGCTTGACGGCACTTTCTGTAGCTGACGTTGTATAGCCCGCTGCAGAATTGGAGGCTTCTGCCGTCCCTTTTCCCGAACCTTCTATGGGCTGACCTGCTGCAGTGCCGGCTGCGGCCTGTGACAGCTGCGCCTTTTTCTCCAGATAATAGTCATAGTTTCCCAGATATTCGTTGAGCCTGCCTCCTTCCAATTCCAGGATGCGGGAGGCGGTACGGTTGATGAAATAACGGTCGTGGGAGACATAGAGAACCGTTCCGTCATAACCGTTCAGCGCGTCTTCCAGAATCTCTTTGCTTGTGATGTCCAGATGGTTCGTCGGCTCATCCAGAATGAGGAAATTCGCTTCAGAGAGCATCAGCTTGGCCAGAGATACCCTGCCACGTTCGCCGCCGGAGAGCATTTTTATCTGTTTGAATACATCTTCGCCGGTAAACAGGAAGGCCGCGAGCACATTGCGGATCTGGGTATTCGTCAGGGAAGGGTAGTCATCGGAGATCTCCTCAAAGATCGTTTTGTCCGGATGCAGCACATGGTGTTCCTGATCATAATAACCGATATGAACCTTGCTTCCGATTCGGATCTCACCGGCATCCGCTTCCACGAGATCATTGATGATTTTCAGAATCGTCGTTTTCCCGGTTCCATTATCCCCGATAATGGCCACATGTTCCCCGCGCTTGAGGAAAAAGGAAAGATCTGTGAACAGAGTTTCCCTTCCGAAGGATTTGGAGAGTCCCTCCACGCTCAGCACGTCATTTCCGCTGGTAACACAGGGATGCAGGGCGATATGCATATCATCACGCGCTTCCTGCGGCTTTTCAAGGACTTCCATTTTCTCCAGCATTTTTTCCCGGCTTTCAGCACGGCGGATGGATTTTTCCCGATTAAAGGAACGCAGCTTTTCGATTACGGCTTCCTGGTGGCGAATTTCCTGCTGCTGATTCATCCAAGCGCGATACTGAGCGGCGCGCAGCTGCTCTTTTTTAACGGCATAATCAGAATAATTGCCTGCGAACACATGCACATGGCCGCAGTCGATTTCTATAATTTTGGTGGCGATTTTATCCAGAAAATACCGGTCATGGGAAACGATCAGCACGGCTCCCTTGTAGTTCGTCAGGAAAGTCTCCAGCCAGGAAATGGAGGACATATCCAGATGATTCGTGGGCTCGTCGAGAATGATCAGATCCGGACGGGTGAGCAGAAGTTTGCCCAGCGCAACCCTGGTTTTCTGGCCGCCGGAGAGTGTGGAGACGGGCTTTCCGAATTCCTCCTCTGTGAAGCCGAGACCTTTCAGAACGCCGGTCGTTTCACTGCGGCAGCTGTATCCATCCAGCTGTTCGTAGCGGTGAGTGGCTGCCGTATAGCGCTCCATGCATTCTTCAAGTTCCTTGCCTTCCGCCAGCTTCATCGCATGTTCGTAGGAACGGATCGTCTCTTCCAGATCAAGCACTTCCTGCTTGGCTTCGAGAACCTCCTCATAGATCGTTTTTCCGCTTTCGACAGCGGCATTCTGCGCAAGATACCCAAAGCTTTTGTCCTTGCCGTAGACAACGAGGCCGTCGTCCGGTTCCAGTTCGCCGACCAGGATGCGCAGAAGCGTGGTTTTCCCGGCGCCGTTGATGCCGACAATCGCCGCCTTTTCATAGTCTTCTATATGAAAAGAGCAGTCTTGAAAGATTTTATTTTCATGAAAAGATTTGCATACGTTCTGACAGGATAATAACATGGTTTCCTCCGTCTGCGGTTCTCAGCTGGCCCGCAGATATTTCAGTAATTGGGCAATTGTAACAGTTCGGCAGATCTGAACTGTTACGAATAATTTCCATGACAAGTTTACCCTTGAAAGAACGTTCTGTCAATGTGGAAGGCTTTATGATATAATGAGAAGGCTTTATGAAATAAGGGGTGCGAACATCATCGTTCGTACCGTCTTCTGCGTTTGCAGCAGAGGGCCGAGGGAAAAGATAAAGGAGGCAGGGAAGGTATGGATAGACAACAGGAACCCCGTATGGCGGATGGTTCTTATATTCAGCAAAAAAGTGCGCCGCAGCGCCGGCTGTGGCCTCAGTTTGATGCGCTGCAGATGGGAAGCGGATGGGATGAAAAGGACGTGACAAAACCGCAGATCCTTCTGGAGGATGTTTTTGGTGACAGCCATCCGGGAAGCGTCCATTTGGCAGGGATCATGGAACAGGCTAAATATGGCGTGTTTGAAGCAGGAGGATATCCGGCACAGTATCATACCACTGATATCTGTGACGGCTGTGCGCAGGGGCACGACGGAATGAATTATGTTTTGGCCTCCAGGGAGGCGATCTGCGACATGGTAGAGGTGCACGGTTCGGTCTTTCCATGGGATGGACTGATTCTGTCCGCATCCTGTGACAAATCGATACCAGCGCATTTGAAGGCGGCTGCCCGGCTGGATCTTCCCACGATTTTCATCCCGGGCGGAAGCATGCGGCCGGGGCCGAACATGACAACTTCGCTTTTGGCCGGCGATCTTTCCCTGCGGCAAAAGCAGGATCATTCCGTCAGCGAAGAAGAACTTGTGGATTACAAACGTACCGGCAGCCCTTCCTGCGGAGCCTGCACCTTCCTGGGGACGGCAAGCACCATGCAGTGCATGGCGGAGGCGCTGGGAATGACGCTGCCTGGAGCGGCGTTAATGCCTGCGACCATGCGGGATATTCTGGCCTGCGCACGGGAAGCGGGACGAGGAATCATGCGGCTGATCGCAAATTCTCTGACGGCCAGCAAGATCATGACGCGGGAAGCGTTCGAGAACGCGATCGTGGTGCATAGCGCCATCGGTGGTTCCACCAATGCAATGATCCATCTGCCGGCCATTGCGAGAGAACTTGGAATCATTTTGGAGCCGGAACTTTTTGACGAGATCAACCATAAGGTGCCTCATCTGGGGAACATCAATCCCAGCGGAGAACATTTGACAGAAGCCTTCTGGTTCGCAGGCGGCGTGCCGATGGTGGAATGGTATCTGAGGGATATGCTGCATCTGGATGTGATGACCGTTACGGGCAGGACGCTTGGAGAAAATCTGGAATGGCTGCAGAAGGAGCGCTTTTTCGAGCGCAATCTGGGATATCTGCATAACTACGCCCTTACAAGGGACCAGGTGATCTTTCCGGTCAAAGACGCCAGGGAGAAAGGCTCGGTGGCTGTGCTGCGCGGCAATCTGGCCCCGGACGGAGCGGTTATCAAGTATGCTGCCTGTGAGCCTAAGATGCGTGAACATAGGGGATTGGCCAGGGTGTTTGACTGTGAAGAGGACGCCTATCAGGCCGTGGTCGAAAGGAGAGTGGAACCAGGAGATGTGCTGGTCATCCGTTATGAAGGCCCCAGAGGTTCCGGCATGCCGGAAATGCTGATGACCACAGAGGCGATAGTCTGTGACGAAAGGCTGAACGGAACGGTGGCTTTGGTAACGGATGGAAGGTTTTCTGGGGCGACCCGCGGAGCAGCAATCGGCCATGTGTCTCCGGAGGCCGCCAGCGGAGGGCCGTTGGCGTTTATTGAAACGGGCGACCTGATTGAATACAGCGTGGAGAAACGCAGCTTGAACGTGGTGGGCATTCAGGGAAAGGAACTTCCCAAAGAGGAAGTGGAAAGGATCTTAAAAGAGCGTTCCCAAAAAGGAGTGGTTCCAAGGCCAAAGCGCAGGGGCCTGTATCTGCGCTATACCCGCCATGCGCTTTCTGCCATGCAGGGCGCAGGATATGAAGAGGATGAGAATGGGGGAAAATGAGGATGAATGTGAAATGGATTACACCTGCGGTTACGGCTATGGACAAAGATGGCCATGTGGATTTGGAGGCGAATTTCCGCCTGTACGATTTCCTGATTGAAAAGGGGATGGACGGAATCCTTTTGTTGGGAAGCATTGGGGAGTTTTTTGCGGTACCGAGGGAAGAAAAACGGCTGCTCATCCGCGAGGCGGTCTCTTACATCAACCGCCGCGTTACGGTGTATGTGGGAACGAACGAGATGGAATTTCCGGCCTGTGTGGAATTATCCAATTATGCCGTCGCACAGGGGGCGGATGGCGCGATGGTGATATCCCCGTATTATTTCAGCCTGCCTGACAGCGCTGTGCTGAACTTTTACGATAGGCTGGCGGAGCGGATGGAAGGGGATCTGCTTCTGTATAATTTCCCGGATCGGACGGGATATGATCTTGGGCCTGACCTGATCTATTCCCTGGCCATGCGGCATAGGAATATTGTGGGGATCAAGGATACGGTGGCGAAGATGGAGCATACGCGCGCCATCATACAGAAAGTAAAAAAAGACCGGCCTGATTTTCTCATCTTTTCCGGATTTGATGAATTTTTCGGGCACAATGTGCTGAGCGGGGGAGACGGCTGCATAGCGGGACTGTCCAACTTTGCGCCGGAGATCGCCTCCGGTTATGCGCAGATGGCGAGAGAGGAGAATCTGCAGGGGATGAAGGAATATCAGCGTAAGATCGATGCGCTGATGGAAATCTACAGCGTGGCGCCTGCATTTATCCCGACCATCAAGAAAGCGGTGTGCCTGCGCGGCATACAGATGAATCCATACTGCGCGGCCCCCATGTTGGAGGCAACGCAGGAGGAGACAGAGAAGATACGGGCGATCCTTCAGGATGCAGGCTTGCATTGACATTTTTTTAACAGATGCCTATAATGAAAAAGGTAGTCCTAGAAAGAGCGATAGATCCGGAGGCAATGGAGTGGATAAAGAAATTTCAAAGGCGGTGATTGCGCGGCTTCCCAGATATTTCCGTTTTCTTGGCGAGTTGAAGGATCAGGGAGTGGAGCGGATTTCTTCTCAGGAACTGAGCAGGCTGATGCATGTAACAGCTTCTCAGATACGGCAGGATTTTAATCATTTCGGCGGATTTGGGCAGCAGGGATATGGTTATAATGTAGAGTATCTGTATACGGAGATCGGCAGCATCCTGGGCCTTGACAAGAAACATCATCTGATCATCATCGGCGCCGGAAACCTGGGACAGGCGCTCGCTAATTATATGAATTTTGAACGCAGAGGCTTTATTTTTACGGGTATGTTTGATATCAATGAGAAACTTTACGGACGTCAGGTGCGTGGGATTAAGGTCCATCCAATGGAGGAAATGCCACAGTTCGTGCGGGAGAACAATATCGATATCGCGGTTCTGACCATTCCCAAAGAGGGAGCGGTGGAGACGGCAAAGAAGCTTGTGGATGTGGGAATCAAAGCGATCTGGAATTTCGCGCATGTGGACCTGGATGTACCACCCGGCGTTATGGTAGAAAATGTGCATCTTTCTGACAGCTTGATTAAGCTTTCTTACATGATTAACCAATATGAGAAAGAAAATAAGGGTGCTGCACTTCGCGAGCCGCCTTTAGATTGAGAAAAAAGACGACGGGTGATGGAAGACAATCGCCCGTTGTTTTGTTGGACAGAAAGGTGCCCCGCGCAGCGTGGCATTCGTTGTTTTCATATGTAATATATGGTTGCAGGAGTGAAAGTGAGGAATCGATGGATGGAATATCTGGTGAGCGCTTCGGAGATGAAAGCCGCTGACTCTGCCACAATACAGCATTTCGGCATGCCGTCCAATGTTCTGATGGAGCGGGCGGCGTTGGCCTGTGCGGAAGTGATTCGAAAGAGGGAGGCTCATCTTGGAAGGCGGACGGTCATCATGGCCGGAAGCGGAAATAATGGTGGAGACGGCTTGGCAGTGGGAAGGCTGCTGCTTCAGGCCGGTTTCCAGGTGGATTTTGTTTTTGTGGGAGAAAGGGAGAAATGTTCCCGGCAGACCCGGCTGCAGCTGGAGATTCTGGAGAATTACGGATGCCAGATTCTGAAAGAGGTGCCAAAGAAGGAATATGATATCGTTGTGGACGCTTTGTTCGGCATCGGGCTGCGTTCTGATCTGAAAGGGCGTTATGCGGAAGCTGTGGAAGAGATCAATGCGATGAACGCTTTCGTTTTGGCAGTGGATATGCCGTCCGGCATTGATGCGGACAGCGGTGCGGTATGTGGCTGCGCAGTGCGCGCGGATGTGACGGTAACCTTTGCCTGGAGAAAACTCGGATTGGTTCTGTATCCGGGCGCCGCATATGCCGGAGAGGTGATTACGGCCCAGATCGGGATCACGCAGGAGAGCTTTCTCGGGAAGCTGCCGCGCGCATTTACCTATACGCAGCCGCCGGTCACGCTGCTTCCTGCCCGGAATGCAACAGGCAATAAGGGAACCTTCGGAAAGGTGCTGCTGTTTGCCGGAAGCAAAGGAATGGCAGGCGCTGCGGTCCTTTCCGCTTTGGCGGTGCTGCATTCCGGCGCTGGGATGGTGCGTATTCTCTCAGGAGAAGAGAACCGGCAGATCCTCCAGACTTGTGTTCCGGAAGCGATGCTTTCGGTTTATGATGATACGCCGGAGGGGCAGAGGAAGGCGCTTTTGGAAGCGCTTTCCTGGGCGGACGTGGTAGCTGCCGGCCCAGGCCTCGGAACACAGGAGGCGGCACACCGTATTCTGACCTGGATGCTGGAGGAGATACGTTCGCCGCTGATACTGGATGCGGATGCCATCAACATCCTGGCCCGGGATGAGGAACTGCTGCAGGCGCTTTGCCTGAGGCAGCGGCAGCAAGAACGGCATATCGGCTTGGTGCTGACGCCGCATCCCGGGGAACTGTCCCGGCTTTCGGGTCTGGCAATCGATGAAGCCCTTCAAGATCCGTTTGCCGTCTGTGCCAAATGGGCCGAAAGGCTTGGCGCGGTCTGCCTGTGCAAGGGTGCGCGGACCGTGGTTGCTGAGCCTGCGGGAACCTTTTATGTGAATACGAGCGGCAACAGCGGCATGGCGACTGCAGGAAGCGGGGATGTCCTCACCGGAATTCTGGCTGCCCTGCTCGCACAGGGCATGAAGCCGTTTGAGGCGGCCTGTGCAGGCGTATATCTGCATGGATGTGCGGGAGATGCGGCTGCAGCCCAAAAGAATGCATACAGTCTTGTCGCCAGGGACCTGATCCTGGGGCTGGACGGGTTGATGAAATAAAGGAAGGAAAGGCAGGCTATAGATTGAGATGAGCGGATGGAAAGAATACGAGAGAGTTTGGGCAGAAATTGATCTGGACGCCATTGTTGAAAACGCAAAGCTCTTGAAAGAATGCTCCGGCGAACAGACAAAGCTGATTGCGGTAATAAAGGCGGACGGGTATGGACATGGAGCGATTCCCATCGCCCGTGAGTTGGAGACGCTTCCTGAACTGTATGGATTTGCGGTGGCGACTGCGGAGGAAGCGTTCGTCCTTCGCGGAAGCGGAATACGCAAGCCGGTGATGATACTGGGCTATGCATTTCCTTCCTGTTATGAAAGGCTGGCCAGAAGGGATATCCACCCCACAGTATTCAGAGAGGATATGATCGGACAGCTGAGCCGGACGGCTGTCTCCAGCGGGTGTACGATAAAGGTTCATATCAAAGTGGATACAGGGATGGGACGGATCGGAATCCGCCCGGATGAGGAAGGAATTCAGTTTGTACGCAAATGTCTGGAAGCCCCCGGCCTTGAAATCGAGGGGATCTACACCCATTTCGCCCGGGCGGACGAACGGGATAAAACTTCTGCACAGAAGCAGCTCGCTTTGTTCCAGGATTTCTGCGGCCGGATAGAGGAAGAACTCGGTATCCGCATTCCGGTGCGGCATTGTGCCAACAGCGCGGCGATTCTGGAGATGCCAGGCTTAAAGATGGATGCGGCGAGAGCCGGCATCAGCCTGTACGGGCTCTGGCCATCCGAAGAGGTGGAAAGAAAGTTCCCGCTGAAGCCGGCCCTTTCTCTCAGAAGCAAAATCATTTTCATAAAGGAAGTGGAAGCAGGGCAGGAGATCAGCTACGGCGGAACCTTCACCGCGCCTGGCCGAATGAGAGTGGCCACGATACCTGTGGGATACGCGGATGGATATCCAAGAACCCTTTCCGGATGTGCCCATGTGCTGATTAGCGGAAAGCGTGCGCCCATCCTGGGCAGGATCTGTATGGATCAATTCATGGTGGATGTGACAGAACTTCCGGATGTTAAGGAAGGCGATGTGGTGACTTTGATCGGCAGCGAAGGGGAAGAGGCTATTACGATGGAGCAGCTGGGTGAATTGTCTGGCCGTTTTAATTATGAACTGGCCTGCTGCCTGAACAGGCGCGTGCCGCGCATATACACGAAGGGCGGAAGGATTGTCTACACACGGGACTGTTTCCAGGATTATTCCTGATCAACAAAATTGAATATCCTTTTTGGAAAAGGGAATACTACAGGTATCAATTCCAAAAAGGAGAAACGGTATGCGCAGAGGAGATATTTATTATGCGGATTTAAGGCCGGTCGTGGGCTCAGAACAGGGAGGCGTGCGTCCGGTCCTGATTATACAGAATGATGTGGGGAACCGGCACAGCCCCACGGTGATCTGTGCCCCCATTACGTCCAAGACGAATAAGACCAAGCTTCCCACGCACATTGAACTGCGCGCGGGGCAGTACGATATTGTGAAAGATTCGGTCATCCTGCTGGAACAGCTGCGTACCATAGACAAACAGCGCCTGAAGGATAAAGTGTGCCATCTCGACGCGCCGGTTATGAATCGTGTGAATGAAGCCCTCAAGGTCAGCCTGGAATTAATTACATAAGCTGAATGGGGTTTCTTGACGTTTGACCGTACGAATGATATATTAAAATAATTGAAAAGCGATCAGTAAAGAACAAAAGAGTAAAAAGGAGAACGAGGATGTCAGGACATTCAAAATTTGCAAATATCAAGCATAAAAAAGAAAAGAACGATGCTGCTAAGGGAAAGATTTTTACCATCCTGGGCAGAGAAATCGCAGTGGCTGTAAAAGAAGGCGGCCCGGATCCGAACAATAATTTCAAGCTGGCTCAGGTGATTGCAAAGGCCAAATCCAATAACATGCCCAATGATACGATTGAACGCGGTATTAAAAAAGCTGCCGGAGACGTAGGAAATGTGAATTATGAATATGTGACCTATGAAGGATATGGGCCAAACGGCATCGCCATCATTGTGGATGCGCTGACAGACAATAAGAACCGTACGGCTGCCAATGTAAGAAGCGCATTTACCAAGGGAAACGGCAACATCGGGACGCCCGGCTGCGTATCCTTTATGTTTGATAAGAAGGGGCAGATCATCATTGATAAGGAAGAATGCGAGATGGAAGCGGATGACCTGATGATGACAGCCCTCGATGCAGGAGCCGAAGATTTCTCAGAGGAAGAGGATTCGTTTGAAATTCTCACCGGTCCGGATGATCTGGAAGTGGTGAAAAAGGCTCTGGAAGATGCAGGCGTGGTCATGGCGAGTGCAGAAGTGACCATGCTCCCGCAGAATTATGTGGAGCTTACAGACGAAACGGCGATCAAGAACCTGCAGAAGACGCTGGATCTCCTTGATGAAGATGATGACGTGCAGGCGGTTTACCACAACTGGGATGAGTAAAGGACAGGGAACGAGCATGAAGAAACCATACGCGAAGGAAACGATATGTATTCAGTCCGGCTGGAAGCCGAAAAACGGGGAAGCGCGTGTTCTTCCGATCTATCAGAGCACTACATATAAATATGAGACGTCGGAACAGATGGGACGTCTGTTTGACCTGGAAGAGGAAGGATATTTTTATACGCGTCTGCAGAATCCTACGAATGACTGTGTGGCCCAGAAGATCTGCGAACTGGAAGGCGGTGTTGCTGCCATGCTCACCTCCTCCGGCCAGGCGGCCAATTATTATGCGGTCTTTAATATCTGCGAGGCGGGAGATCATGTGGTGCTTTCTTCCACAGTATACGGAGGCACATTCAATCTGATCACCGTTACGATGAAGAAGATGGGAATTTCCTGTACCATCGTGGATCCGGATGCTGATTATGAGACGCTGTGCGCTGCGTTCACGGATAGAACGAAATGCGTGCTGGCGGAAACGATAGCCAATCCGGCGCTGGTGGTGCTGGATATTGAGAAGTTTGCCAGAGCCGCTCATGAGCATCAGGTGCCTTTGATCGTGGACAATACCTTTGCCACGCCCATCAACTGCAACCCTTTCCGCTGGGGAGCGGATATTGTGACCCATTCCACCACGAAATACATGGACGGCCATGCGATGTGCGTGGGAGGAGCAATTGTGGATTCCGGCAATTTTGACTGGGGCCTTTATCCTGACAAGTTTCCGGGGCTGTGCAGCCCGGATGAATCCTATCACGGTGTGGTCTATACGGAAAAATTCGGCAAGAAAGCATACATTACCAAGGCCACGGTGCAGCTGATGCGCGATCTCGGCTCGATCCAGTCTCCCATGAATGCGTTCCTTTTGAATGTGGGCTTAGAGACGCTGCATCTGAGGATGCCCAGACATTGTGAGAATGCCCAGAGGGTAGCTGAGTATCTGGAAAGCCATGAAAAGGTAGCCTGGGTGAATTATCCTGGGCTTAAAAGCAGCCCATATTATGAACTTGCCAGGAAGTATATGCCGAATGGGACCTGCGGCGTGATTTCCTTTGGCTTAAAGGGAGGCAGAAGCGCTGCGGAAAGAATGATGGATAAGCTGGAATTGGCGGCCATTGTCACGCATGTGGCAGATGCCAGAACCTGTGTGCTCCATCCTGCCAGCCATACGCACAGGCAGATGAACGATGAACAGCTTAAGGAAGCGGGAGTGAATCCGGAACTGATCCGCTTTTCCGTTGGGCTGGAGAATGCGGAAGACATTATTGCGGATCTGGAGCAGGCGTTGGACGCGATCTGATATGATGGCGGGATAACAGGATGAGGGCGGGGAGGTTATGAGGTTTCACAAATCTGTAATCACTTATATATTGTGGGCGTTATACGGGCTGACGGTCTGTGCGGCACTGACGTTACAGCTGGATGCATTCTGCTTCCAGCTGGGGATTCAAAGTGCCGTCGCCCCGCTCTTGACAGCGGGAGGATGTATCCTCCTGCTTTTTCTGATCCTGTACCTTCCGCTTCGATGTGTGGCGGCAAAAACGGGCAAAAGAAAGACGGGAGCGCGCATGCAGCGCAGGGGACCGGCGATTTGGGAGTATCCTTTTGTGCTTCTCCTAGAACTTACGGCGGCATTCATACGCCTTTGGGAAGGAGGAAGGGCCAGGGCGGGAAGCGCAGCGGACATCGGCATATCCGTCGGAACGATTGAAGCGGAACCTGCACTGCTGCTTGACCTGATCGCGCTTTTGCTGCTTTACTGTGCTGTCAGGCTTATATTGGGGAAAGTGGGGGCGGCGGCAGCATCTGTCGCTTATGTGCTGCTGCCCATTCTGACGGAAACTGTGGCGGAAGCTATGACGGCTTTCTTTTTCCTGGCGGGAACGCTGCTGTTCCTTTTGATTGCGCTTCTTCTGTATCTGCTTGCCAAAGCGCATGCGGCGATCTGGCCCATGGCGCTGTTTACAGGACTGATTATGGGAGCGGCTGTCTTTTTGGATGCTGCCTTTTTGTGCATGCCCTTGCTGGTTCTTGCAGGAATATTTGAAGCGGAAGAGGCGGGGACAGGAAAACGGAAGGCTGTGGCTGCCTGTTGGCTGCTGCTGGCAGGTGCTGCGATCTACTTCATCCTGCTGTTTGGCTACGCTTATCTGTATGAAACCTCTGTCTCAGAATATCTTGCCGCATGGGCATCCTGCTTTATGCCGCATGCGGCGGTTTGGGAACGGGAACAGCTTTGGCGGCTGTTTCCGGTCAGCTGCATGTGTGTTCTGTATGTATTCGGCTTTTTCGAGGATGAGCAGGGGACGGGGAGCATTTGGTTTTTGCCGTTTTTATTTCTGATATGCCTGAATGTTCTCTCTGGCGGTTCTGCTGGTTCCCGTTCGCTGGGCGTGCTCTTTTGGCTTATTCTGGGAGGAAGCGGCCTGTATAGTGCCTGCTGCGCAAAAAGGCCGCAGAGGCAGGGCAGACGCATGCAGAGAAAAAGGGGACAGGCTGCAGGACGCCCGGAAACGGATGAGAAAAAAACGAAGCGCATGCGTGAAAAAAAGCCGCCGCAGCCTTTGGATACAGCCGCTTCTCAAGAGGAAGCGGATATCCTTCCTGGCGCACCGCTTCCAACGCCTCTTCCCATGCCCAAGCGCCGGGCACATAAACCGATTGATTACGCGTTTGAGCCGGGGGAGCATGAGATGTGTTATGATATTGAACAGATCGATGAAGGGGATGACTTTGATCTTTCATAGGATTCTGCAAAAAACGCACAACAGCCATTTCCGTATCCCATTTGCCCTTTATGCGGATAGGAAAGGCTGTTTTGTGCGTTTTTAGTCTGTGCGTATAAGAAAGAGCCTTTTCGCCAACACTATTGAAAAGCGGTTTCCAACCGGCCTCCTGAATATCCTGCCCCCAGCGGAAGGCAGGATATTCAGGCAGCTGCGTTGAACGGTTAATCAAAAGGAGAAGAGGAGCGGAAAAGCGCATGCGGGATGAAAAGGAGCAAAAACAGCAGCAGGGACAGAATACGGAAGGCGCGAAATCCGAAAAACAGGAGCAGGAACGGCTGCGGGATGAGCGGATCGAACAGACCGGCCAGCTGACGCTGGAGCGGCACGGTGAAGATGAAAAAGCCCTCCATATGATCAGCATTATTGGGGAAATAGAAGGACATGACAATCTGAGCAGTTCTGCCAAGACCACCAAATATGAGCATATCCTTCCGCAGCTGGCGGCGATTGAGGACAGCAGCCATATAGAAGGCCTGCTGATCCTGCTTAACACGATGGGAGGGGATGTGGAAGCTGGTCTGGCCATTGCGGAGATGATCGCGTCATTGAGCAAGCCTACGGTATCGCTGGTTCTCGGCGGCGGTCATTCCATAGGCGTCCCGATCGCGGTCAGCGCAGACTATTCCTTTATCGTGCCCTCCGGGACCATGGTGATCCATCCGGTCAGGATGAATGGGACCGTGATCGGTGCACCGCAGACCTTTGACTATTTTAAGCAGATACAGGATCGGATCACTGGCTTCGTCTGTTCCCATTGCAGGATGACCCGTAACAGAATGGAAGAACTGATGATGGAAACGGGTGTGCTGACCAAAGATCTGGGAACCATTCTGGTGGGAAAAGAGGCCGTTCGCGCCGGGCTGATTGACGAAGTTGGAGGTATCCGGGAAGCAATCGCTAAGCTCCATGAACTCTCCGGCTATAAGAATAAGAAAGAAGGGCGGGTCGCAGATTAGGGGGAGTTCTGGCCCCTTTGCTCTGCGGAGAGTCCTTTTGCTGTACGCTAAATTGTCCCTCTTTCCCACCTCTTGCTTCGTCTGAATCCTGCTTTGCCGGGGCGGTACCTTGCGTTGCCGCGCACAAAACTGCCACCCCGGCAAAGCAGGAATCAGGCGAAACAGGAGGAAGGGAAGGGGGACGATTTTGCGTGCGGTAAGAGGACTTCCCGCAAAGCAAAGGGGCCGGGCCCGGCGTTTTTTAAGGATGACAAGTCCGTTGTTTCGTGTTATACTATTTTCGATTAGGTCTATGATTCTGACTGATTTTGGAGGCGGTAAGATGGCATCAGCTGCGGGAAGCAGGTCAGGCAAAAAGAATACATCCTCTTCTTCCAGAACGAGAAGCAGCTCCAGCAAAAAGAGCACTACCAAAAGAAATACCTCGTCTAAGACCGCTGTGGTCAGAGAGAGAACGGAAAAGAAAAGCGCGATCACCAATGAGATCCTTCTTATTGGTGTGTTTGCGTTAAGCATTTTGCTTTTCCTATGCAATTTCGGAGTGATTGGCCCTGTGGGGAATGCGGTGAGCAGCTGCATGTTCGGGCTCTTCGGCATGATTGCCTATATTGTGCCCATCCTGCTTTTTGTGGGACTGGCTTTTGGCATTTCCAATAAGGGAAATATATTTGCGGCTTTGAAGATAGGAGCCGGCGTTGTTTTGTTTCTGTTAATCGGCGTGGTGTTGGAATTAGTAGGAGGGCAGGTGCCGTCCATGGATAGCTATTCCATCACCGAACTTTATCTGATGAGCGCGGAAACCAAAACGGGAGGCGGTGTGCTGTCCGGTTCCCTCGCATATTTACTGGATCATTTCCTGGGTATGGTAGGGGCGGTGGTGCTGGTCATCGTTTTGGCGATCATCTGTTTGGTGATTATTACGGAGCGTTCTTTTGTGAGCGGGGTGAAAAGCGGAGGCCGGAAGGTCTATGAATCCGCAAGGGAAGACGCCCGCGTGCGCAGGGAACGGGCTGCAAGACGGAAGGAAGAACTTCAAAATCGCCGGGAAGAAGCACGGCTTCGCAGAGAAGAGGAAGAAGCCCGTGAGGATGCAGAAAAGATCCTCCGGATGGATAAGAAAGTTTCGGGCGTCATGATCGATACGACGCTTGCACATAAAGAACGTTCTGCGGATATGCAGACGCGGACACGGGGGGATGTCCATGAGATCACGGTAGATGCGCCGCCTGCGGAACATACGGAAGAAGCCGCGGCATTATCCCGTGAGGAAGAATCTCCCGGATTGGGACAGATACGAATACATATGGCCTCAGACAAAAAAGAAGAGGCGGCGGATGTCGGCCAGCGCGAACCGTCCCATCGTGAGGCAAAGAAGAGCTCTGTTTCCGACATACAGGAAGAAACAAAGCAGGATCCGCTCGCCAGAACCTATCGGAGCGCGGATGTGTTCAGTGATATGAAGGCGGTTACGCCGATTCACATCACAGTTAAGCCGCTGGAGGGAGAACCGGTTCCCGATGTGTTCCATCAGAATATCCTTCCCTGGGATGACGAAGGGGAGGAGCCTGCAGCTTTGCTGGATATGGAAAGGAATGAAGAGGAAGAAATCCCGGCACCGGAAATCGAATTCACGGAGCAGAAGCCGGATTTCGTCCGAGATCTGGAAGCGGAAGAGGGCGATGAAGCCGAAGAGATGGCCGGGGATGTGCTGCCTTTGGAAGAAAGCGCACCTGTAAGAAAAGCAGAAAAAGCTCGCCCTGCGGCGCGGCAGGAAGAAGCGGCGAATGATACAGGAAAGGATGCAGGAAAGGCCGCAATAGAGGAGCTGCGCAAAGAAGCGAAACGAAAACAGCCGGAGCGCCCTTATCAGTTTCCACCGCTGTCTCTGTTGAAGAAAGTAGGGGGCGGCAGCGGCAAAGACGCGGTGCGTGAGCTGAAGAACACGGCGGCCAAGCTGCAGCAGACGCTGGCCACTTTCGGCGTGAAGGTGACAATCACCGATATCAGTCAGGGCCCTGCGGTAACCAGATATGAACTTCAGCCGGAGCAGGGCGTAAAGGTGAGCAAGATCCTGAATCTGGCGGACGATATCAAGCTGAATCTGGCTGCCACGGATATTCGTATCGAAGCGCCGATTCCGGGGAAAGCCGCCATTGGAATTGAAGTTCCCAATAAAGAAAATACCATGGTGGGACTGAGAGAACTGTTGGAGAGCCGGGAATTTAAAGAGTTCCCATCCAAACTGGCTTTCGCCGTGGGAAAAGATATCGCGGGCAAGGTGGTGGTCTCCGACATCGCCAAAATGCCTCATATGCTGATCGCCGGTTCCACCGGTTCGGGTAAGTCCGTATGCATCAATACGCTGATCATGAGCATTCTGTATAAAGCGAAACCGGATGAAGTGAAACTTATCCTGGTGGATCCGAAGGTGGTGGAGCTGAGTGTGTACAATGGAATTCCTCATCTGCTGATCCCTGTGGTCACGGATCCGAAACAGGCGTCTTCGGCTCTGCATTGGGGCGTGGCTGAGATGACGGATCGCTATCAGAAATTCGCGGACATGAACGTGCGTGATCTGAAGGGATTTAATGAAAAGATAGAACAAGGTCAGACAGGAGAGGATATTCAGAAAAAGCTTCCTCAGATCGTAATTATTATTGATGAGCTGGCAGACCTTATGATGGTTGCTCCGGGAGAGGTAGAAGGTGCTATTTGTCGTCTTGCACAGCTTGCGCGGGCGGCGGGACTGCATTTGATCCTTGCGACACAAAGACCATCTGTCAATGTCATTACCGGTCTTATTAAAGCAAATATGCCCTCTCGTATTGCATTTTCGGTTTCGTCAGGTGTTGACTCAAGAACAATTATAGATATGAATGGCGCGGAAAAACTGCTCGGTAAAGGGGATATGCTTTTTTATCCGTCAGGATATCCGAAACCCGTTCGTGTGCAAGGTTCATTCGTATCAGATAAAGAAGTTCAAAATGTAGTCGATTATCTGATCAATCACAGTGAAAGAGTTTCTTATAATAATGAACTGGAAGAGCATATGGTCACTAATATTGTGTCATCGGGAAATGGAATGCAGGCAGGTGAAAACGGTGATGACCGTGATACATATTTTATAGAGGCCGGAAAGCTTATTATAGAAAAAGAAAAAGCATCTATCGGAATGCTTCAGAGAATGTTTAAAATCGGGTTTAACCGGGCGGCAAGGATTATGGATCAGCTTGCCCAAGCCGGAGTTGTAGGTCCTGAAGAAGGAACAAAACCGAGAAAAGTATTAATGACAAAGGAAGAGTTTGAAAACTATTTACAAAAGGGAAATTAGGAGGTAGAAAATGAAGACAGATATTCAGATCGCACAGGAAGCAAAAATGGAACACATCAAGGATGTGGCGGCACGGGCAGGAATTGAGGAGAACGAGCTGGAGTTTTACGGAAAGTATAAAGCAAAACTTTCAGATGAGTTATGGGAGAAGATTAAAGATCGTGAAGACGGAAAGCTTGTTCTTGTGACAGCCATTAATCCAACTCCGGCAGGCGAAGGCAAGACGACAACATCTGTCGGTTTAGGTCAGGCAATGGCGAAATTGAATAAAAATGCGATTATTGCACTTCGAGAACCATCTTTAGGACCTTGTTTCGGAATCAAAGGCGGAGCGGCAGGCGGCGGCTATTCGCAGGTTGTGCCGATGGAAGATCTGAATCTTCATTTTACGGGAGATTTTCATGCAATCACGTCGGCAAATAACTTGCTTGCGGCGATGCTTGACAATCACATTCAGCAGGGAAATGAACTTCAGATCGACCCGAGACAGGTTGTATGGAAACGCTGTCTGGATATGAATGATCGTGTGCTGAGAAACATTGTTGTAGGACTTGGAAATAAGATGGATGGAATGGTGCGGGAAGATCATTTTGTTATTACAGTTGCGTCTGAAATTATGGCGATTCTTTGCCTTGCAGATGATCTTGCGGATTTAAGAGCTCGCCTGGGCAGAATCATTGTAGCGTATAATTTTGCGGGAGAGCCGGTGACAGCAGATGACCTGCATGCAACAGGGGCGATGACCGCTTTGTTGAAAGATGCGGTGAAACCAAACCTTATTCAGACACTTGAACATACACCTGCGCTTGTACATGGCGGACCGTTTGCAAATATCGCGCATGGATGCAACAGTGTGCGCGCAACAAAGATGGCGCTGAAATTAAGTGATATTACGATTACAGAAGCGGGATTCGGAGCAGATCTCGGAGCAGAGAAATTCTTCGATATCAAATGTCGTATGGCAGATGTCAAACCGGATGCAGTTGTTTTGGTTGCAACTGTACGAGCTTTGAAGTATAATGGTGGGGTTGCGAAAGCAGATTTAGCGGAAGAAAATCTGGATGCACTCGCAAAAGGAATTGTAAATCTTGAAAAACATATCGAAAATATACAAAAATATAAGGTTCCTGTTATTGTAACGTTAAATTCTTTTGTTACAGATACAGATGCGGAAAATGAATTTATCCGCAGGTTCTGCGAAGAAAGAGGCTGTGAATTTGCTTTGTCCGAAGTATGGGAAAAAGGTGGAGAAGGCGGTATTGCACTTGCCGAAAAAGTATTGGATACATTGGAAAACAAAAAATCAGACTTTGAACTTCTTTACGAAGATTCCCTTTCTTTAGAAGAAAAGATCGAGAAAATCGCCAAAGAAATTTACGGAGCAGACGGTGTCGTATATGAGCCGGCAGCAAAAAAACAGATTGCAAAGATCGAATCATTGGGATTCGGAAGTTTTCCGGTATGTATGGCAAAGAATCAGTACTCTTTGTCTGATGATGCAAAAAAACTCGGAAGACCGCACGGCTTTGACATCCACATCCGCGAAGTATATGTAAGTGCCGGAGCAGGATTTGTAGTTGCGCTGACAGGTGCGGTTATGACGATGCCGGGACTGCCGAAAGTTCCGGCTGCAAACGGAATCGATGTTACGGAAGACGGAACGATAACAGGCTTGTTTTAAAGGAGAAATAAATGCCATACATTATTGATGGAAAAGCAATCTCAAAACAGATTAAAGATGAGTTGCGCGACGAAGTAGAAAAATTAACAGAGGCAGGCATAAATGCCTGCCTTGCAGTGATACAGGTGGGAAATGACCCTGCTTCAACTGTATATGTGAATAATAAAAAGAAAGCATGCGCGTATGTCGGGATCAATTCCCGGTCATATGAACTGCCGGAGGATACATCGGAACAAACATTGTTGGATCTTGTACAGAAATTGAATGAAGATCCGGAAGTAAACGGCATTCTTGTGCAGCTTCCGCTGCCGAAACAGATCGATGAGGACAAGGTTATCCGTACAATTTCTCCGGATAAAGATGTGGATGGCTTTCATCCGGTAAGTGTGGGAAGACTCTGGATCGGAGAGAAAGGTTTTTTGTCATGTACTCCTGCAGGAGTGATCCAACTTTTGAAACGATCGGGAATTGAGATTGAAGGAAAAGAATGTGTGATCATCGGCAGAAGCAATATTGTAGGAAAGCCGATGGCGGCTCTTTTGCTCAGAGAAAATGCAACTGTAACAGTTGCCCATTCAAAAACAAAAGATTTGAAGAGTATTGCCAAAAGGGCGGATATCTTGATTGTAGCGATCGGTAAAGCAAAATTTATTACAAAAGATTATATAAAAGAAGGAGCTGTTGTCATCGATGTAGGAATGCATAGAGATGAACAGAATCATCTCTGCGGAGATGTGGACTGTGAAGATGTATCTTCGGTCGTTTCGGCAATCACTCCGGTGCCGGGCGGCGTCGGACCGATGACGATCGCCATGTTGATGAATAATTGTGTGGAAACAATACGCGGTCGGGAGGAAAGAGCATGAAATGCGTGCATTGCGGAGCAAATATTCCTGATGATCAAATGATCTGCCCCGTATGTGGAGC
>OGPH01001239.1_pt1 | contig 20499 bp, 14 predicted proteins | sample 1552891 | NCBI WGS metagenome assembly OGPH01 (sample SAMEA2580272, study PRJEB22360) | human gut metagenome | biome: human gut; feature: human-associated habitat; material: faeces | place: Denmark | collected 2008/2010 | reverse complement strand
TTAACCTTTGCGGAGTTGGAGGTTCGTGTGAAAACTGTGGATATGCTTCAAAAGGATGGCATGATCGACCGGCTGGAAGAACGCCTGAAACGGACGGAAAAGGAGGTGGATGCCCGTGACGAAACGGAAATCGGCTAATTTAGACGCGCCTATCTGGTTTGACGGCACAAATATCAATGAGGCGCTGTTCTGTGATGAATTTCTGAACAGCCGGAAAATCATCTTTGCCAACGGTGCTTTCTTCACGCCGGACGGCAGAGTGACCGATGAACTGCCGCTTCGTGGCGAAATCTATGAGGAACTGAAATGCTGCGCCGTGAACAATATCCCCCGCAAAATCACCAACATTCTGGAAGTGATGAAGCTGGCGGCTCATGTGGAGGACTTTGCGCCGGAGGCAGATAGAATCCATCTGGCAAACGGTACTTTGAAGCTGGATGGCAGCTTTACCGAGGGCAGACCGAACATTGTGCGGAGCAGACTGCCGGTGGTATACCGCCCTGACGCACCGGCTCCCGTTCGGTGGCTTTCCTTTCTGGACGGACTTCTCTATACAGAGGACATTCTAACCTTGCAGGAGTTCATCGGTTATTGCCTGATCCCCAGCAACAAGGGGCAGCGCATGATGGTCATCAAGGGCAACGGCGGCGAGGGCAAATCGCAGATCGGCGTGGTGCTGTCCCGGCTGTTTGGCTGTAACATGAAGGATGGCAGCATCGGCAAAATCTCGGAGAACCGCTTCGCCCGCGCCGACCTCGAACACACTCTGCTCTGCGTGGACGATGATATGCGGATGGAAGCCCTGCGCCAGACCAACTATGTCAAGTCCATCGTGACCGCACAGGGGCAGATGGACTTGGAGCGCAAGGGCAAGCAGAGCTATCAGGGCTGGATGTATGCCCGCCTGCTGGCGTTCAGCAATGGCGACCTGCAAGCATTGTATGACCGCTCGGATGGTTTCTACCGCCGTCAGCTCATTCTGACCACCAAGGACAAGCCCCAGTCCCGTGTAGATGACCCGGACATTGCCGAGAAGATGGCGGCAGAGGTCAAGGGCATCCTGCTGTGGGCATTTGAGGGCTTGCAGCGGCTGGTGAAGAACGGCTTTCAGTTCACCGAGAGCGATCGTGCCAAGCGGAACCGGGAACTGGTGAAGCGGGACAACAACAATGTGTTCGATTTCCTCGAATCCGAGGGCTACATCCGCCTGAAGGCGGATGCCTGCACCAGCTCGAAAGAGCTGTATGAGGTTTACCGAATGTGGTGTGAGGAGAACAGCCTGAATGCGATCAAGGCCAGAGGGTTCAGCGATGCACTGATCGCCAACCAGCGCAGATACAATCTGGAATCCACCAACAACATCGTCAATTCGTCCGGGCGGCGTGTCCGGGGCTTTGTCGGCATTGAAGCCCTTGTGCAGCCTGACCTTACCTCCAATGTCTGGCGGGTATAACCCCCCTATAAAGGAGAATTTTGGCGTTTTGCTGCGTACGTGCGTACGCGGCAGATGCCTTTTCTCTGTACGCACGTACGCAGCGATTAGCCGAAAACGCGTCATATAGGGGGCTTTGGTTGGTGGTCAAAACGACCACCAACCAACCCGTAGTGGTAAATGCCGGAAAGCGGCACTTACCAGTTTCTGCCCAAATCCCCAAAATGGGAATCAGGGTGAGATGGCTGTTATTAGCCCGTTTATCTGCCTGTTACCATTTTGGAAACAGGCAAAATCAGTTGGTCATTTTGGCCAACTGAAAAGGCCGGACGAGCTGTGGGCAGGGATTCGCAAATCTTTGCCTGTCAGCTTGCCCGGTGCAGGAGTGCAGAGGACGCAGTCCTTTGCCCCAGTGATATGATGCTGTGCGTCATATCCTACTGGGTATTATCTGGCGCAAAATGGCGGCAGATCCAGCAGCTCCGCTACTGCGCACTCTCCCGGCAAGCTGTTGAAATGAAAGAAGCCTCCGCTAAACCTTATACCAAAATCAGGAAAAAGTAATCAAAACAGGTTCACTTAGGGGGCCAATAATAGGCCTACGAAGCCCACGACTTTAGTGATTTCAGGTGCTATGATAATTGCAGAAATGCAGCATCTTAGTGATTTTCTGCAAAGAAAGAATAGCGATGCAACAAGAAATGGGAACGATGCTTCCTACTTTCACCGAAAATTAGGAACTCTCGGTTCCTGTTCGAGTATGAGTTTCTCTGTTATACTTTCTGTAGGCTTCAAATGAAGAGACCCAGCAGTCACTGTGATCTAGTGCCCGCTTACGCTTTTTGGAAATTTTTGAAAAAAGTAGGCCTGACAGGCCCACTTAATAGGCCTACGAGGCCCACGACTTTCACAATTTCGAGTGCTATACTAAATACGGCGGTACGGCATTTTGGAGATTTTTGGAAGAAATAGACGTATGAGGTCTACAAAAGTTGACGTACAAGGCCCACGCGCTTTGCGGGAAATCCTGTTATACTTTTCTTGCAGAGCGAAAGCAAACTCTTCTAAGCAGAAAGCGACAAACGCCATGATCTCCCACTGAGGGAAGGAGCGGTAGGTCACTTTCTTTGCAGTATAACAAACACATAAATCCTTTTCTGAAAGGACTACCTCTCGATTCCGAGAGAAGATTTCAAGACACGGTCTTGAAATGCGAGAACCGTTGCTTAGAAGAATTGTATCACTCCTGTGATTTGATCGCACGAGTGACCGTACAAAAAATACAGGAAAAGAGGGATGTCTATCTGAAATTAACACGACACAACGGAAGAGCTGGGACCCACGGCACCTACAACCCCAAGCACAATGACCGCAGTTTCAACCTTGCCAACAGTGAGCACATTGACCAAAAGCGTGCCAAGGGCAATATCTACTGGGATTGCTATCACGGCATCCGCTCTGCATCCGACAAGGACAAACAGACGGCTGCATTCAGCGATGTGGAGAAGATGTTCTATGAAATCCACTATTCTCACTTTGTGGAGAACCAGAATGCCCGCAATGCGAAGATTCGCCACACCGAGCGCAACCGAACCATAGAGGACTTACTTGCAGGTAAGAAAACTTGCCCGGAAGAAACCATCTACCAGTTCGGAACGCTAGACGAACACGCATCGGTGGAAGATCTGGTTTTAGTGGTGACAGAGTTTATGTCCGAATTTCATGAGCGCTTTGGCACTCATGTTCATCTGCTGGACTGGGCACTGCATTTGGATGAAAGCACGCCCCACATCCATGAGCGTCATGTGTTCGACTGCGAGAACAAGTACGGTGAGGTGGCACCCCAGCAGGAAAAGGCATTGGAAGCACTGGGCTTCGAGCTGCCCGACCCGGACAAGCCCCTCAGCCGCCGCAACAACCGCAAGATCACCTTTGATGCCGCCTGCCGGAAGATGCTATTTGAAATCGCCAAGCGGCACGGGCTGGAATTGGAGGAAGAAGCGGAGTACGGCAACCGCAAATATCTGGAAAAGCAGGATTTCATCCTTGCTAAACAAAAGGAGCAGCTTGCCGCCCAGCAGAACAAGCTGGACGAATTGACCCTCAAGGTCAACGACATGGAAACACTGATCGACGAGGTATCGGCTGCGGCTTACGACAAGGCGGTGGAGGTAGTGACGGACGTGGTGCGCACCGAGACTCGCAAGGAAGATATGCGGATGATCGAGGACACGAAGAAGTGGGTGCTGTCCCCGGAACGCAAGGCTCCGCAGTCCACGAGAGAATATGCAGCCCATCGGTTGGATACCGTGTTGGACAAGTTTCTCAAGACCATGCAGACCACCGCCGCACGTCCGCAGGAGAAGCTGCTGAAGCCAGAAGTCCGGCAGAAAGGCAAGGAGCAGGTCAAGGAGAAAGCACGGGATTCCGTTCTGCAACTGCTGAGTCGTTTGCAGGCAGAACAGGCGAACAAACCAACAGCACACCCCCGCACACAGGAGGGGCACTCGGAAATCTGAACCTCATCGGGAGCGTTCGGGGCAGAAAGCTGGCACTTTCTGCCCCGACACCCGGTTACAAGGAAGTGGAGGTGCAAGTGAAAGAAGTTTGCGTTTGCGAAGCAATGAAGTCCCCAGTGGGGACTTTAAGCAACGGAACGGTCTTGCGTCAGCAAGATGGAGGGACTAAGTCCCGACAAGTTCCGATTTGGCAAAAGAGCAATCTGACTCTGGAGGAAGCGGCGGCTTACTCCGGGATCGGTATCAATAAACTGCGGTCAATGACCGATAGCGATGAATGCAAGTTCGTCCTTTGGAACGGAACCAAACGGCTGATCAAACGCCGTAAGCTGGACGAATATCTGGACAAGGCATTCTCGATCTGATGCGGTGTAGAAAATTGACCGTTTGATGTTGCAGGGAGTCTTGCGTCATGGTATACTCATGGCGTAAGGCTCCTTTTCAACATTCTGTGAATGAAAAGGAGAGTTTATATGCAAAGACGTAAAGACAATAAAGGCCGTGTTTTGAAGGATGGCGAGGTTTATCGCAAGAGTGACGGGCTGTATATGTACCGTTGGACTGCGAAAAACGGGAAACGCCATACCATCTATGATGCAACCTTGGAGGGGCTGCGCGAAAAGGAAGAGAAGATCCAGCACGATTTGGCAGAGGGCATCCGCATCCCGGAGTGCAGCTTGACCCTGAATGACCTGTTTGAACTGTGGCGTAAGAACAAGGTGGGCTTGAAAGAGCATACCTTCGCTAATTACGTTTATATGTACAATCGGTTCGTCCGGGATGAGATCGGCATGATGAAGCTCAAGGACATTCGCAAGTCGGATATCCGCAGCTACTACAATGGCATCGTCCGCAATGGCAAGATGGCGTTGAACACGCTGGAAACCATCCAGAATGTTCTTCATCAGGTCTTTGCGGTGGCGGTGGACGATGAGTACATCCGTGTGAATCCCACGGATGGTGTCCTGACGGCTATAAAAGCCGCCCACCAGTACGAAACGCCCAAACGCCACGCTCTGACCCTGCCCCAGCAGCAGGCATTCCTGAGTTTCATCAAGAAAACGCCGAAGTTCCAGCACTGGCTCCCGATGTTCACCTTCATGCTGGGCACCGGATGCCGCATTTCGGAAACGGTTGGCCTGTGCTGGAGCGACATCGACTTCGAGAGCGGTTTTATCACCATCCAGCACAATCTGGTGTACCATGACCACGAGGTGGGCGGCTGCTACTTCACCATGTCCACACCCAAGACTGTCGCAGGCAAGCGGGCTATTCCGATTTTGCCCGAAGTGCGGAAGGCACTGGAGCAGGAACGCGCCAACCAGCAGGAGTTGGAACTGGTGTGCGAATACGAAATCGACGGAATCTCAGACTTCGTATTCCTGAACCGCTTCGGCCAGCCGCAGAACCCGCAGACGGTCAACCGCGCCATCAAGCGCATCAGCGTAGCCTACAACGAAGCCGAACTGGAAAAGGCCGAAAAGGAAAAGCGGGAACCGCAGCTGCTGCCGCCTTTCTCCTGCCATAATCTCCGGCACACGTTCTGCACCCGGCTGTGCGAAAATGAAACCAACCTGAAGATTATTCAGGACATCATGGGACATCGGGACATCAGCACCACGATGGAGATTTACGCAGAAGCCACCAAGGAAGCCAAAGCCCATTCCTTTGCAAATCTGAACGGCAAACTGGGCATTTCGGTCTGAAATCCACTACACCAACTACTACACCACTTTTACACCAAATTGCCGGTAAGTTGTGGAGAGTTGCGTAGGGTGACGTACGGGAGCAGGAAAAAGGAAGCCGCATGGATAGGCTTATAAAAGGAAATAAAGCTATTTGTGAGCCTTCCTTGACCTGTCCCCACGATGAAGCCGATTGACCAGTAAATTCCGCGTTTGCGCAGCAATGAAAGCCCCAGTGGGGCTTTTAAGCGGCCGAGCGGTCTTGCGCCAGCAAGATGGAGGGGCCTTGCCCCGACAAGCTCCAATTTGAACAAAACAAAGCCTGAAACTTCTTGATGTACCGAGAAGTTTCAGGCTTTTTCTTTTGATGGATTTCCAGTAAAAACTACACCATACGCCAATTTTACGCCAAACGATGTATGATTTTGTGCAGAGCAAAAAGAGCGTTGTTCGCGTTTGCGCAACGAAGCGGAGCAATGAAAGCCCCAGTGGGGCTTTTAAGCGACCGAACGGTCTTGCGTGAGCAAGATGGAGGGGCCCCGCCCCGACAAGTTCGCGTTTAGCGTAAAATTGGAGCGTGTGGTGGATGGGCGTAGACCTGTAAAGAGCTAATATAACAAACACAGCCCCGCTTTGGCGAAGGAGAAGCCAAAGCGGGGCTGTATTCAATGAAGGAGAAATGAAGGAATATCAGGTTACAGATTCAGTTCAAACTGTTCCACCGTAACAGTTGCTTTGCCATCGGCGGCAAAGGTGATGCCATCGGCAGACTGGGGGGTGTAGATCCATGCGGTCATGGTCTGCTCACCGTCGTTGGCGAAAACTTCGATGCTGTTTTTATCCAGCAGGATGCGGAGTTTGAGCGCACCGTTCTGGCTGCGCACCTTGCAGCTGCGGCGGTGAACAATGTCGGCACGGGAACCGGCATAGCTGCGATCCAGCGTCAGCTCGGAGGTGTAGGGGTCGTAGGTCAGGCTGGTGTGATGGTCTGCGTCAGCAGCCAGCTTCAGGGTAAAGGAGCGGTATTCGCCGGGCTGCACCGTGACGGTCAGGTCGGCCACACGGCCCTTGATGCCTTCCAGAGAAGTTTCGCTTTGCACCGTCACATTTTCGTGCAGGGTGCGCTTGCCGTGGACGGCGTCCAGCTCCCGCACCGGGGCCTGAACAATACGTCCATCCTTGATGTGCAGCTCGCGGGGGCAGATGGTCTGTCCGAACCACTTGCAGCCCCGGGGCTTATCCTCGGTGTCCGACCAGGTCTGCAGCCATGCGGTCATGATCCGGCGGCCGTCCGGGGCAAGGGTGGTCTGGGTGGCGTAGAAGTCGATGCCGCCGTCCATCAGCTGCACGTTTTCCTTGGTGAAGGTGTGGGTGGCTTCGTCGTAGCTGCCGATGAAGGCAATCACGTTGTGACCGTTGTGGAACTCGCCCTTGGGCAGCATCTCCATGGGGCCGAGCATCAAGACCTGCTTGCCGTCCAGCGGGAAGAAGTCCGGGCACTCCCACATTTTGCCGTACTGATTGTTGCAGCGTTCCAGCACCGTGACAAAGTGCCAGTCGAAGCCGTCCTTGCTCTGGAACAGTGCTGCTGCGCCGCTGCCGTCCTCGGCCCGGCAGACGGTGACGGCGGAGTAGGTGCCGTCGGCCTCACGCCAGATCTTGGGGTCCCGGAAATCGAACTTACTGAAGCCTTCCGGCAGGTCTTTCTGGGTCAGCACCGGGTTGCAGGCAGGCTTTTCGTAGTCGAGACCGTCACCAATGGCAATGCTCTGGGTCTGGATGTCCCGCATCTCCCCATTGGGCTGCTTTTCTGCCACCACGCTGGTGTACATCAGCAGCTGCTTGCCGTCATCCATCTCGGTAGCAGAACCGGAGAAGCAGCCGGGGCCGTTGTCTGCCGGGGAATCCGGTGCAAGCGCACAGGGCAGATACTCCCAGTGCAGCAGGTCGGTGCTGACAGCGTGACCCCAGTGCATGGGCGCCCACCGCACATCGTAGGGGTTATACTGATAGAACTGGTGATACTTCCCTTTATAATAAGAGAAGCCGTTGGGGTCGTTCAGCCAGCCCACATAAGGAGTCATGTGGTAAGCAGGGCGTTCCGCCGGGGAAATGGCAGCGCCGTGCTCGGCCTCGTAGGCACGGGCTTTTTGTAAAGTCAAATCGTTCATGGAATCCTCCAAAGGAAAGAATTCTTATGCGTAGTAAGCATCCAGATATTTCTGCATAATGCCCAGATAGTCGGACAGGCCGTAGTCTTCCAGCTTGCTCAGATATTCGTTCCACTCTGCATCCTTCGTGCCGTTCATGATCCAGTTGGCCTTCTGCGTATTCATGTAGGTCTGCAGATCTGCCTGCAGGTTAGAGACCTGCTCGGTGTCCTCGCTGCTCATAAAGACATTGGGATAGACATAATCGTTGTTCATATCCGGGGTGTAGATCTCCTTGATCCAGTCCAGACGATACTGTGCATCGTCCGGGCAGGTAACGTATACACCATAGTAATCATCCAGAACTGCCAGAGGTCCACTGACACACTGCGCTTCACGGACTTCCACGGGAGAAGCATCGCCCAGAGGAGCGTGCTTCAGCATGGGCTCGCCCTTATCGTTGGTGGACAGTTCAAAGATGTTAAAGCCTTCCGCATCGCCGTAAGTACCCCAGTTGTTCTGCGGAGACTGGAGGGGTGCGTACATCTGATCCAGCCATGCGCAAACCAGTGCAGGGTTCGTCGCCTTTGCGGTGACAACGCATCTGCCGCGGGCAAAGCCGCTGGTGAAAGAGCCGTTCTGCGGAGTGATATTCCGGGTATCGGCGGTCAGGGCGGGCAGCGGCTCCCAGTCGGTCAGGTTGTCAATGTTGGCAACATCCCAGCTGAAACAGACACCATAGCGGCCAGCCTTGCCCTTGGAAACATAGGTGGACCACTCCTGCGTGAAGCACTCCGGGTCGATGAGCTTCTCGGCATACAGCTTGTGCAGCCAGTCCAGACCATCACGGTAGCCCTGCTGGGTGGCGGCACAGATAACTTTCCGGTCGTTGGTAACGGCGATATGGCGGTCCTTGTCAGCATCGCCGTAGCCTTCGCCAAAGCCATTGATGAGGATGCTGGGGTCCTGATCGCCGTTGTTGACGATGCAGGACATGGGGATGATGTCGCCGTCAATGCCATACTCTGCCTTGATAGAAGCGGCGTTATCACGGAATGCCATCAGCACCTGCTCAAACTCGTCCACCGTGGTGGGCATCGACAGACCGAGGAAGTTCAGCCACTTGGTATTGATGAAGCTCATGTTGCCAATGGTCTGGATGGCGGTCTTTTCCGAGCCGAGCTGCTCGATCCAGGGCAGTGCCCAGATGTGGCCATCGCTGTCGGTGCACATGGTGCGGTACTCCGGGTACTTCTCAAAGACCTTCTGGAGATAAGGCATATTGTTGTCAATGTAGTCTTCCAGATTGAGGATGACACCCTGATCTGCGTAGCGCAGCAGATTGCTGTCGGTAAAATCAGCAGTAAAAACAAAATCCGTCAGGGTGTTGGGGTTGGACATATTCAGGGTGATCTTATCGCTCCACTGGTCGGACTGGATGGCGGTCCAGTCGATGTGCACATTGGTCTGCTCTTCCAGACGCTTGAAGATGGTGCGGTTGTTCGGCTCGGGTTCGCTGCCCACAGGGAAACTGGTCATACCGGTAAAGGTGACCTTTTCGGACAGCGGAAATGTAACGGCACCGGTCACGTCCACATCTGCGGCAGCAGAATTGCCGCTGCCGGTGGATTTGCCGCCACAGGCAGACAGAGCAGCGGCAGAGCCCGCCAGAGCGCAGACCTTGAGGAAGTTGCGGCGAGAGATCAGCTTTTTCATGGTATTTTCTCCTTTTTCGTGTTTCTTTTTTCGTGTAACAGATGAGCGTACCTGCTTATAAAATTCTGGAATATCCTCAGCCCTTAATGGAACCAGCCATGATGCCGGCATCAAAATACTTCTGGAAGAAGGGATACATCACCAGCAGCGGCAGACTGGAAATAATAATGGTTGCATATTTGAGCAGCTCTGCCATCTTGGCACGTTCGGCAGTGCTCTGGATATCTGCGATCATGCCGGATTCCGGCTGGCTCTGGATCAGGATGGAACGCAGCACCAGCTGCAGCGGCTGCTTCGATGCGCTGTTCAGGTAGATCATGGCGTCAAAGTAGCTGTTCCACATGGCCACGAACTGCCACAGGGCCAGAACTGCCACCACCGGCATACAGACGGGCAGCAGGATCTTGAAGAAGTAAAGCATCTCGCTGGCTCCATCCACATCCGCAGCTTCGCGCAGCTCACGCGGGACGCCTTGATAATAGGTACGGGCAATGATCATGTTCCACACGCTGAATGCTCCCGGCAGAATGACCGCCCACATGGAATCCAGCAGACCCAGATTGTTGATGAGCAGGTAGGTGGGGATCAGACCGCCGCTGAAAAACATCGTGATCACAAACAAGGTGTTGAAGATCTTTTTGCCTTTGAAGTCCGGCAGCGACATGGGATAAGCGGCAAGCATCGTCACAGCTACCGAGATGATGGTGAAGATGATCGAGTAAAGTACTGCGTTCCTGAAGCCGACCCAGATCTGCTTGTCCGAAACGACACGCTGGTAAGCATCCAGACTCCACTTGCTGAAATCAAAGGAGATGCCCTTGTTTTGCAGCGTGACCGGGTCCATAAAGGACGCGATGACGATGTAGATCATCGGAACGATGATCGCCAGCAGGAACAAGCCCAGAAGTGCGTAGCCGCAGTACAGGATGATCTTATCTTGTTTGGTGTAGAGGGCCATTTTTGATTTTTTCTGTTTTGCCATGGTAAACCCCTCCTTACAAGCCCTTGCCATCGTTCATTTTGGCAACGATCTTGTTCACTGCGATCAGCAGGATGACGTTGACAATGGTGTTGAACAGACCGACTGCCGTGGAAAAGCTGTAATCGCCGTCCAACAGGCCCTTTTTATAAACGTACGTTGCAATGATCTCGGCAGTGTTCAGGTTCAGGTCGGTTTGCAGGGCATAGGCTTTTTCAAAACCGATGCTCATGATGTTGCCTGCCTGCAGGATAAACTGAATCACGACCATATCCTTAATGGCGGGCCACTCCACCGTCATGATCTGCTGGATCAGGTTTGCGCCGTCGATCATCGCAGCTTCCTTCAGATCTTTGCTGGCGTTAGAAAGGGATGCGGTGTACATGATGGATGCCCAGCCGGCACCCTGCCAGATGCCGCTGATAATGTAGATGGGGCGGAATGCTTCCGGCAGCGTCATGAAGTTGATGCTGGTGTGGAGCAGGCCGTTCACCGGACCGGTGACACTCAGCAGCACTCGGACGATACCGCACAGCACGATGACCGAGATGAAGTTGGGCATATACAGCACCAGCTGCACTTTCTGCTTGATCTTCTTGCTCTCGATACGGTTGAGCAGGAATGCCAGCAGGATGGGGATCGGGAAGCCCCACAGCAGACCGTAGACGCTCAGCTTCAGGGTGTTGATCAGATAGCGCTGGAAGTCCGGCGAGGACATGAAGCGGGTAAAGTTTTTGAAGCCTACCCACTCGCTGCCCCAGATGCCCTTGAAGGGATTGTACTTCTGGAACGCGATCAGCACACCGCCCATGGGAGCGTACTTGAACACTAGCGTCAGCGCCACGGCAGGCAGCAGGAACAACAGGTAAAGCTGCCAATGCCGTTTGATGTAGACCCATGTGTTGTGCAGCTTGCGTTCTGCTGTCAGCACAGCCGTTTCCGGCGAGGCCGTCTTTGCTTTCATGAATCATTCTCCTCCTTTTTGATTTGCTTGCCGTTTGATTCGCACTTTACATTTGCACCTTTGAATTTTACGTTTTTTCGTTTCGATTGTGCAAATGTAAAATCCTTTGATTTATTTATACCACCCAAGCAAGCGAATGTCAACGATAATTCATGGTATACATCAAAAATTATTGTGGATTTGTACAGATGCACAAATTCAAAAGTGCGCAAATATGCAAAATGATGATTTGCATTTTTGCATTTGACTAATTTGTGCATTTGCACTATACTGGAGTCGCAAAGAATAAGATCCGTCACCAGACTTTATCTATAAAAGAAAGAACACCCGCTCCTATTTATAAAGAAAGAGGATGACTTATGGCAACCAAAGTCACCATTCAGGATATTGCAAACGAACTGCAGCTTTCCCGCAACACAGTTTCAAAGGCCATCAACAACACCGGTGTGCTGGCAGATGCCACACGGGAGAAGATCCTGCGCAAAGCCGCCGAAATGGGCTATAAGCAGTTTGCCTATCTGCCGCTGTTTCAGGAAGACGCTGCAAAAGCAGCAGAGCATTCCATTCTGCCGAGTGACAAACGGGAGATCGCCATGCTGACGACCCAGTTTCTGAGCAGCTCTCACTTTTCCTCCATGATGCTGGATCGTTTCCAGTCGGAAATCGAGCATCTGCATAGCTGTACGACCATTCATCGCATTTCTCCCATAGAGCTGAAAGAGAAAAAGCTTCCATCTTCTCTCAACATCCAGCGCACAGCCGGCATCATCTGCATTGAAGTATTCGACTATGACTACGCACAGATGCTGTGCGATCTGGATGTTCCGCTGCTGTTTGTAGACACCCCTGTAATGGATATGCGTCCTCCCCTTAAAGCCGACCGCCTTTATATGGAAAATCGCATTGAGGTCCAGAATGCGGTGGCCCACATGGTCCAGCGCGGCAAAAAACGCATCAGCTTTGCGGGGGATAAAAACCACTGTCAGTCCTTTTTTGAGCGTTATATGGCTTATAAGGATGCAGTGGAGTACTTTGGTCTGACAGAAGGCCTGAGCACCTGTGCGATGCCATCTGGACAGCAGAACTATCCGGTATCCCTGTACGAAACCATACGTCGGTTCAAAACGATGCCGGATGCCTTTGTCTGCGCCAATGACTTTGTTGCCATGGATCTGGTCAAGGCATTGAATGAGCTGGGGTATTCGGTTCCCGATGATATCTGGGTCTGCGGCTTCGATGACAGTCAGGAGGCTTCCTACTTTGCCCCCCATCTGACCTCGATCCATATCCATGGACAGATCATGGGCTACACCGCTGCCAATCTGCTTATGACCCGCATCGAAGAGCCATCGCTGAACTATCGCACCGTCTATACGGAAACCAACCTGATCCTGCGCGAATCCACAGGAGATTGAGCGAAAGGAGAACCCCCATGCGTGACCTGTGCAATACGGACAAGCCGCTGTTTGCTGTGCTGACGAAATTGACTTACAGTGCTTACCTGAACATCTTATGGCTCGTGTGCAGCCTGCCCATCGTTACCATAGGAGCTTCTACGACCGCATTGTTCTACGTCACGCTCAAAATGGCGGAAGATCGGGACGATGGTCTGACCCGGATGTTTTTTAAGGCGTTCCGGGAAAATTTTAAGCCTGCCACAAAACTCTGGCTTATCCTGCTGGCAGTCGGCAGTTTCCTGGCTGCGGATGGCTTTGTGCTGCGCCGAATGTGGAGCGAAAACATTTTCTGGACACTGCTCACTGCTGTGCTTATTGGTGCGGCAGTTCTGTACGGCATCGTTCTGCTGTATGCCTTTCCTCTGCTGGCACGGTTTGAAAACACCACCTTCGGCATCCTGAAAACAGCGTTTCTCGTGGGTGTCCGGTATCTGTTTTGCACCCTGCTGATGGCGGTGATCTATGGCATCATGGGGTACGTCATAGTGTTTGTGTTCACGCCTGCATTCCTGCTGGGCATGGGCTTGTGCGCCATGCTCTGCTCCTTTCTGATGCTTCGGATCCTCTATCTGATCGGTGGAGACCCTGATGCAGTACACGAGGAATACGACCATGACAAAAACTGACCGGGATACGCTCCGCTCCCTCCATGGGCGCAAAAAGTGGGAGCACATCTGGGCATATTACAAGCTGCCCATTGTGATCGTGCTCATCGTCGTCTATATCCTCGGGTATACAGCCTACCGTCATGTGACGAAAAAAGAGGATGTGCTTTACCTTGGTCTGGTAAATATCACTGCCGGGTCTGATCTGACGGAACAGCTTACCACCGGCTTTGCCGAGGCGCAGGGTCTGACCAAAAAGCAACAGGTCAACCTGCTGTCCGGCTTGCTGCTCAGCGAAAGCGAACGCGCAGAGGAGCAGTATGTATATGCTTCGGAGATGAAGCTTCTGGGTGCAGTCAGTGCCCAGCGGTTAGATGTTGTTCTGATGGACGAATATGCACGGGATCGACTGTTGGCAGATGATTATTTTCTCGATCTGCGGACACTGGATGCGTCTTTCCATGCACTGTCGGGTCTGAACGCCGGTGGGACCGTGCTGGATATTTCGGACACGCCGTTTGTCAGGCAGGCAGGTTTTTCTGGCAAGGTCTATCTTGGGGTAGTGCAGAATGCACCGCACCCGGAGCGTGCAGCCGCTTACATTCATTATCTGTTCCAGCGGTGACCGTTGGGTTTTGGCTTATAGGATAAAAATAAGGAGAAAACGCATGGACATTTTAACGATTGGTGAAGTTTTGATCGACCTGACCCAGACCGGCAAGGATGCGCGCGGCATCCCCCAGTTTGCCGCAAACCCCGGCGGTGCACCGGCCAATCTGGCTGTGGCTGCTTCCAGACTGGGCGCACAGACCGCCTTTATCGGCAAGGTGGGTGCGGATGCCTTTGGCCGCTACCTGAAAGAGGTTCTGGCAGAAAACAAGGTAGACGTTTCCGGCATGGCAGTGGATGCAGACCATCCCACCACCATGGCAGTCGTGTCAGTGGATGCCACCGGCGAGCGGGATTTCAGCTTCTACCGCAGCGCCAACGCTGACGTGATGCTGTGCAAGGAGGACATTTCGGACGAGGCCCTGAAAGCTGCCAAAATCGTCCACTTCGGCTCTGTCAGCCTGACCGCCGACCCCTCCCGCACTGCCACGCTGGACGCTGCCGCCCGTGCTAAAAAGCTGGGTGCTGTCATTACTTATGACCCTAATTACCGTGCCAACCTCTGGAAGAACAAAGAGGACGCCATTGCCCAGATGAAAGCTCCCCTGCCGCTGGTGGATATCCTGAAAGTGTCTGATGAAGAGCTGCCCCTGCTCACCGGCACCACCGACTGCGAAAGCGGCACGGCACAACTGGCACAGAACGGCATCCGGCTGATCTTCGTCACCTTGGGTGCAAACGGCGTATTCTACCGCTTTGGGGAGAAAACCGGCCATGTGGCAGGTGTCCCCTGCAAGGTAGGCGACACCAACGGCGCAGGCGATACCTTCTTTGGGGCGGCGCTGTCCAAGCTCTGCAAGGAGGAGCTGGACACCCTGACGGTGGACAAGCTGGAAAGCATTCTGGCCTTTGCCAACAAAGCGGCCAGCATCACCACCAGTCGGCATGGTGCGATCCCTGCCATGCCCACCCTTGCGGAAGTGGAGGGCTGAACCATGGCAGCAAAACAGGAATTTGAGTCCCGGTTTGCCAAGCACAAGGACGAGCTGGAATGGCTGTTCATGGAACTGTACCACATCCGGGAAGGGCTGGAGGTTCTGGAGCGGGAGATGGCAGAAGCCTACAACGCCCGCAGCGCCGAGCTGAAAGCGCTGGACAAAGCGCGCTCTGCTGACCCGGAGTGGTACAAGCGGGGCAATATGTTCGGCATGACCATGTACACCGACCTCTTTGCCGGAAACCTGAAAGAACTGGCAAAGAAGCTGCCCTACCTCAAGGAGCAGAAGCTGACTTATCTGCACCTGATGCCCCTGCTGCAGATGCCCCACCCCCACAATGACGGCGGCTATGCGGTGGAGGATTTCGACACCGTAGACCCGGCCCTTGGCACCAACAAAGATCTGGAAAACCTGACCCGGGAGCTGCGGAAAGCCGGCATCAGCCTGTGTCTGGATTTTGTCATGAACCACACCGCCAGCACCCACCGCTGGGCCATGGCGGCAAAGGCCGGAGACCCGTGGTTTCAGGCGTATTACCACCTCTATGACGACCGCACCATCCCCGACCAGTACGAGCAGACCGTTCCGCAGGTGTTCCCCAACACCGCACCCGGCAACTTTACATGGTGTGAGGAGATGCACAAGTGGGTGCTGACCACCTTCCACGACTACCAGTGGGACCTGAACTACGCAAACCCGGCGGTGTTCGTGGACATGACCAAGAGCATTCTGCATCTGGCAAATCTGGGCGTAGAGGTGTTCCGCATTGACGCAGTGCCTTATATCTGGAAGCAGCTGGGTACCACCTGCCGCAATCTGCCCCAGGTGCACACCATCGTGCGGATGCTGCGCATGGTGCTGGAATGTGTCTGCCCGGCGGTCATCCTCAAGGGCGAGGTGGTCATGGCACCCAAGGAGCTGGCGGCTTATTTCGGCACCCCGGAAAAACCGGAATGCCACATGCTCTACAACGTGTCCACCATGGTCAACCTGTGGGGTGCCCTTGCCAGCCGGGATACCCGGCTGCTGAAGGCGCAGCTGGATGCCCTCCACGCCCTGCCGGACAACTGCTGGTTCGTAAACTATCTGCGCTGCCACGATGATATCGGCTGGGGTCTGGACGAGGCGGTAGAGAAACGGCTTGGCATTGACCCGCAAAAGCACAAGGAATATCTGTACCACTTCTATGAGGGCAATTTCCCCGGCAGCTGGGCAAAGGGTGAGCTGTACAACTACGACCCTGCCACCGGCGATGCCCGGAGCTGCGGCACCACCGCCAGCCTGTGCGGTATCGAACAGGCACTGGAAAAGGACGATAAAACCGCACTGGACTACGCCGTAAAGCGTGACTTGCTGCTGCACACTGCTATGGCGTTTTTGCAGGGCTTCCCCATGCTGAACTGCGGGGACGAGATTGCACAGCTCAATGGCTGGGACTACAAAAACGACCCCGACCGTGTGGAGGACAGCCGCAATCTGCACCGCAGCAAATTCAACTGGGAGGACGCAAAGCAGCGCACCCGGAAGGGCACGCTGCAAAACCAGTTGTGGCAGGGCATGGAGCAGCTACGCCAGATGCGTGCAGACCCCTGCTTTGCCCCGGATGCGTGGGTGACCACATGGGACAGCCACAACCCCGGCGTGCTGGCGCTGGTGCGCAAGCGCGGCGAGGAAACGCTGGTTGGACTGTTCAACTTTACCGAGTACCCGGCAGGAGCCAGTCTGGACGCTCTGGGCGGCGAGTATCACACCCCGGAGGGCACTTCCGTCTGGCTGGCGGATGTGGAACTGGAGCCGTATCAGGCATTGCTGGTAAAAACAAATAAGTAAAGCGGAATACTCCGGTAACTTTCTCTTGGTTGGAAAGTTGCCGGAGTATTTTTGTTTCGCGCAAACTGCAAGGTCACTGGATCATTGAAATGTCGGAGATGATTGCCACCGCCAATGCCACGCGTGCCTGCGCAAAAAATCCCCCCGATACCGGGTATCCGGTATCGGGGGGATCTGTCATTCTGAGGCTTTACGGAGGAAGCGCTCAGAGGTTACTTTTTGGGGAACGCCTTGCTCCAGATCTCAATGGTCTTGAACTTGGGCATCCAGCCGTCCGATTCAAACTTGCCTTCCCGTGCATCCAGCAGACCCTGCTCCACGCACCACTGAGCGGCCTTGGCCAGCTCGGCGTCGGTGATGTCTGCAAAGGCGGGCTGTGCGGCGGGTTCGGGCTTGCCCTTCTCAGTCCAGATGAGCAGTGCCAGCTGGCCGCGGTTTGCGGGGATGGCTGCACCCTCGGGCAGGAGGTTGTGCAGGATCACGCGGGTGGCGATCTCGTAGCCGCCCCAGATGGCTGCACCGCCCACGGCCACGGCGGCAATGGTGCCACCTGTGGTATCCATGGGTGCGGGTTCTACGCCGAAGTCTTCATCAAAAGGTTCGTCCGGGTCAGGTTTGACCACCGCGCTGGCCGACCAGTGGGCGATCAGTTTGACCGGGTAAGCGGGCATCTCAAACGTCGTGGTCGCGCTCTTGGCATTGTCCATCTTGAGCTGCAGCTCTTCCGGAATGCCATCGGGGAATTTCTCGTAGAAGCTATCGGGGTACTTGATCTCCCATTCCACGAACTCCATGCCGGGGTATTTCTCGGCATCATACGGGGTAGCTGTGATCTTCACCTCGGTGCCGATCTCTGCGGGGATATCGCTGCCCTCGCCCAGAGTGGACTTTGCCGTGCCGCCCTCAACAGTAACGGTACTCCTCAGCACGGAAGCGGGGATGCTGTAAACGGCGGTCAGCTTCACATCGCCTTTGGGCATATCAAAGCTGATTTCCTCGGTGCCTGCTTCCTCCTTGGAGCCAAGCTTGCCATCGGTCAGGGTAAAGGCGGTGCTTCCCTCTTCCACCTTCCAGTGGTGGAACTTCACGCCCTTGGCGGCATCCTCATCGGTGGGTGCGTTGGCCTTGACGGTGACCGTTTCGCCCTCAAAGGCGGTAGTAATCTGGCCGGTGGTGTCGTCGCCCACCTGCGCGGTGCCGTTCGCAACGGTAATGCTGTAGTAAGTCTCCCTCGGCTCAATGCGCAGGTAGCTGCTTTCTGCCGCTTCTGCAAGCGGATGGATGCGCGGGTCGATCAGCTTTGCATCCTCGGCTTCGCTGGTATAGTAGACGTATTTTTTGCCGTCTGCCTGTGTAAAGTCAACAGTGCCCACATGGCCGCCCGGTGCATTGTTTTTCAGGATCACAGTACCGGAAGCGGTGATGTCGGTATTTTCGGAGACTGCTCTTTCGTCATCACTGATGGTAATTGTGACATTCTCAGCCTTGTTGATCGTCAGGTTTTTCGCCGCTCTACCGTCGGTACTCTCAATGGTCACGTCACCCTTGCTGGTGATATTTGCGCTGCCCGTCACAGCGCTGCTGTCCGCAGAAAGGATCATTTCGCTGGAATCATAAATGTTCAGGTTTCCGTTCACAGCCACATCTTCGTTGCTGCGGATATCCACCTTGCCGGTGCAGTTGATGTAAACCCAGCCATCAATTGCTGCATACTGGTCACTGGTGACGGTCACATCATCTGCACCTACAACACTCGGATAGTCCTGCTGTCCGATCGTCAAATCGCCTCTACCGATGCCGCCGTTCAAAATGACATCCGTTTCCGGCGCCCTGACCTTCAGCAGGTTCTTGATCCTATTTGCTGCCGTCAGGGTCTTTTGCACCGGGTCGTAGACGATACGCCCACTCTTCAGGTTTTGATAATTTTCGCTGGTGACAGGCTTATCGTCAACATAAATGCCAAAATCTTGCACAACATTGTAATTCGGGATCAGAGTCACGTTATTGCCCGGCATGGTAAAGGTGACTGTGGGGTTCGCCTTCTGGTCATCTGTAAGCGTGATGCCCTCAGCAGTCCAGCCGGTAAACTCTGCGTTTTCTCTGCCTGCTGCGGTCACGGTGACCTTTTCGCCCGCAAAGGCAGTCTTCAGTTCTGTATTCTGCCCCTGCAGCTTGATGGCTGCATCTTCTGCAGTATTGATGTTGTAGCGCATTTTCGGCGCAATGCACACATACTTTGCCGTTTCTGCTGGGATGGACGTAACATTCGGGTCAACTGCTTCAGCATCTGTTGCATCACTGGTGTAGTAAACATAATCACCAGCGTAGGTAATGCTCTTTGCAATTCCGCCGTTTTGGTTATTTTTAAAGGTCGCCGGGCAGGCGCATTCAATTTTCACATCGCCACCGACCACTGTACTGAACCGACCCTCGACCAATATCTCCAATGCATTATGCACGGTCAGATTGTCTTGGATCGCCGACCATGAAGGGTCAGAGTTCTTGATCGTCAGTTTGCCTGAGCAATTGATTTCAGCATTGCCGCTGTACAAACCGCCCACGACAGAGAAGCTATTTGTAGAGAGCGTTACATTCCGCGCGTTTTTGATGTTCAGGTTTGAATTTGAGCCGTAAATAACAAAGCTATTTCCTGTCAGTTCTACGTCCACATTTGGCGCGTCAATGGTCAATTCTCCGCTTATGGTGTCCTTGTTCGTCAGCTTGTTTGTAATAGGATCATAGCTGAGTTTTTTATCTTCGAAAATATCCTTGCAGTTTGATTCATTAACCGTTTTTGTTGTTCCGTTAAGATCGATAGTAAAGCCATAGTTAGCTGTGTCACCATTTTCCGCGTCCAGCACGCTCACGGCGCTGCGGCGAGTCATGCTCAGCTGCATCAGCGCATCGGTGCTCTCAGCCAGCGCCGGAGCGGAAAGGGTGAACATCATGCATCCGGCCAGCGCCGCCGATACTGCACGCCGGATAAGTTTGCCTTGTTTCATGGTACAACCTCCTTTTTCCCCTCGCATTTTTACGGGGGGGGGTATATATTACAGTATCTTGATTATCCCACACTTTACCGCATTTTGGAAGCAAACCTGCGTGAATCGCCCTAAAAGCAGCGTGAAAAGCACAATTTGTGCCGGTTTTGTTGCAGATGTCCGGCCCGCAGGCACAGCAAAGCCCCCGGCAGGTTTGCGCCTGCCGGGGGCTTTACTATGTTATGAAAGATCAATCCTTCTTCTCTGCTGTGCGGGCAAAGAAGTTGGCGAGGATCGCACCGGAAATGTTATGCCACACGGAGAACACAGCGCCGGGAATGGTAGCCAGCGGATACTGTGCAAAATGGGTGGCCGCCAGAGAGGTTGCAAGACCAGAGTTCTGCATACCGACTTCGATGGCAACTGCCTTGCATTTACTCATGTCAAGCTTCAGAGCCTTGCCCACAGCGAAGCCCAGCGCATAACCGAGACAGTTGTGAAGAACAACTACCAGCATGATGAGAAAACCACAGGTCATAATTTTGGAAGAGTTAGCAGATACAACAGCGGCTAC
>OGPH01001230.1_pt1 | contig 20577 bp, 21 predicted proteins | sample 1552891 | NCBI WGS metagenome assembly OGPH01 (sample SAMEA2580272, study PRJEB22360) | human gut metagenome | biome: human gut; feature: human-associated habitat; material: faeces | place: Denmark | collected 2008/2010 | reverse complement strand
TCTAGCTGCGGCAGGCTTCCACAAAGCCCCGAAAGATTTTCCGTGCGTTTCCATCCGTTCGGTAGGAGAATTCCGGATGCCACTGAAGCGCCAGAAGAAGCCGTTTTCCTTCCATATATACCGCTTCAATCAGACCATCTTCCGATCTGGCAGCCGCCTTCAGTCCAGGGGCGAGTTCCCTGATCGCCTGATGATGATAGCTGTTCACAGGAATTTCCTCCTGTTCTACCATTTTCCACAAAGGAGACTTTCTTTCCACAAAAACCATATGCGCGATCTTGTCATACGGAGGCGTCTGGTGATGCTCTATTTTACTGGGATATTCGGTCGGAATGTCCTGATAGAGCGTTCCGCCCAGAGCCGCATTAATCAGCTGAATTCCTCTGCAGATGCCCAGAACCGGCTTGTCCTGCTCTAAGACGTATCGCAAAAGTTTCTGCTCCATCCCGTCTCTGTCGGGGCAAGTTTCCTGGCAGGTCTCCTTTTTCTCCTCCGCGTAGCAGGAGGGTTCCACATCCTGTCCTCCGGTAAAAAGAAATCCGTCCAATTCTTCCGCAAGCTGGGCCAGCGCCTCTTCATCCTGGCTCAGCGGAAGCATCACAGGTATGGCCCCTGCTTCTTCCAATCCTTTCATATATCCGGGAAGCATCCAGTAGCTTTCCCTCTGTATATCGATTAAGGGTATGATTCCAATCAAAGGTTTTCTCATTCCAAACTCCTTCCTCGTCTCAGCACCACAAATATCCTTTTGATTGTAGCATACTCTCCTTTCTACCGCATCTTTTTTCTATTCTGCCAGATACCGTTCCAACGCTTTCGTATTAAATTTCGGGATATAATTCTTTTTCATAAAATTGATCTCTCTGGCCGAAGCGATGTGAAAATTTTTCATGGATATCCTGCCGCACACATCATAGAGCCCTCCTTCAAAATATAAAGCGCAATGCTCCTCTATTCGGTTAATCATAAATACCGAACCCTGAATCTTCTCATGCAGCATATTTGCCAGCCAAAAGCATCCGCCGTTCAGAAACAGTTTTTCCCATCCTTTTTCAGAGAAGTAACTCGCTAAGGCTTCCATCATTTTTCTGTATTCGTTCATCTCCTGCCTCCCGCTCTCTTTTCCGCATGTGCGGGCCGATGACAAGCTGTGTCCGTTCCCCCCCTCTTCCTCTGCACCGGACCTTCGCTGTCAGCGCGGCGAAATCCGTTTTGGTTCTCTTGTATTGGGAGTTTAAACCCTGTTATAATAATAGAGTCAATACAAACATTTGCCTGATTTTTGAAAGGCAGCGGTGTATAAACAACGATGAGAAAATATCTGAGCATCAGCGAATTCGCAGAATTGAGAAATGTGAATATCAATTCCCTGCGCTACTACGAAAAATTGAACATTCTTCTTCCCGCATGGGTCGATCCGAAAACAAACTATCGGTATTATCTGCCCGAACAGTTGGGGACACTGGATGCGATCCAGCTCTGCATTCAGCTGAATATCCCGCTGAAAAATCTGAAAAATTATATTGATGAAAATGGCGATCTGGATGAAAAAGCGATTCTTGAAGACGGCAGAAGGGCGATGCAGACGCAGATCGCTCAAATGCAGCAAGGAATGGAACTCACGGAATTCCATCTCAATGTCATGGAGGAAAATAAAAAATACAATGCACAAAAGGGCGTCTATTCCCGCAGAATCGGCGAGCGGTTCTTTGTGGAGGCTCCCTGCCCCGGAGACTGGGATCTTCCGGATAAAAACGATATGCACTGTGCTTCGTCTAACCTGATGTCCCGGGAAAAAACGGCCATCGGTCTGTTTCATGATGCCCAAATCCTGGATATGGCTCCGGTATTTCCCACGGGCGTTTTGGTCCGCTGCGGAACTTCTCCCATATCTTATTCCTTCTTTGTTCAGGTTTTGCATCCAAAAGAACAGGATTTACAGGTTGTCCGTATCCCTGAATCCGATTTTCTGTGCGTGCAGCTTGATATCACGCCGCAAACCGACGTCCTGCAGGTGATAAAACAGAATTTTGATTTTCATCGCTTAACATTCGCCATTGTAACAAATATGCCCTTGGCGAAATCCAGTTTTAACAGTATACACAGCGAAATCCAGATTCCTGTTTTAAAATCCGGGGACTTATAGGCGGCTGCCCGGAGCGCTTGTTCTGCGCGACAGAAAGCGACATTTCTCTCCATATAAAAAGGCTGCTGCAGCCGGGATCGGTTTCTATTTCCCAATCACAGCCACAGCAGCCCTAAAGGACTTCAGGCACTTCCATATTATCGGATATTATCCGTACTATTTGATATTATCCGTTTCTTCTCCAAATATCCCTGTCCTCATTGCAGGAACGGATCACTTCAATCTCCTCCGGATCATACGGGGTGAAATCCGCATGGAAAATATCATGCATCCAAAGACTGGTATCGATGTTCGGTTCATTCTTGATAACCTCCCACACGATATGGTGCTGGCTCTTCCCATTCACAAAGCCGAAGAAATAGCTGCCGACCCCTTCCCGCTTCCACAGCGGTAGCTGTGTCTGGATCAAGCTCCGGTAAGGGCGGTGCAGCCATTCCGTATTGATTAACGGCCGGCCAAACTGACGCAGAGAATGGACAAGCTGACGCGCATGCAGATAATCCCCATAATAATGGAAGGTGACGATATCCGACAGGGCGATCGCTTCCAGCTCTATCTCCGCATAGGTGGTAGGATCCTGATACCATCCTCCCTCGCTTCCCAATCCCCAGATATCCGCGGTGAGCGGCTGGCTTATATCCTTTTCGCGCATCCAGGCAAAGATTTTCTTCATCATCGGCAGGGAGGTCATCCCACGGCTGGAATTACCCGCTTCATTCCAGATATTCCAGATCAGGATACGGGAATCCTGCCCATAGCGCTCCGCCAGTTCTTCCACATAGCGGCGGATTTCCGGCTCCATCGCCGGGTCATCCGTGATGCTGTATCCCACGGTTCTGCCATTCTGCGTGCTGTCATCAAACGGCGTCACCGGGCTTCCCCCGAAATAGCCGGGAACGGGCTCCGGCTGCGGGCCCAGTTGTTTCGGTTTATACTTTTCCTTCGGAACACAGCAGTCGCTGAATAGGATGGGCATCAGCGTCATGTTGTACTTTTCCAGCAAATCCAGCAGTTCATCCATGCTGGCAAAAAACTGATCGTGTTCCTGCCTCCACACATCAAAGGGCAGGGAAACACGGATGCTGTTAAACTTCAGGAATGCCGCGAGCGCCAGTTCCTTTGCAGCATCCTTGAACGCCTCCTCATGATGATACGACTGGAAATAGTACACACTTCCCGTCATGGAATTGCTGGGAATGAAATTAAATCCCGTGATCCATTCATGCTCCCGGTACCAGTCCCAAATTTCTTCTTCCGTCCACCTTCTTTTCATTGTCATACCCTCCTTATGACGCGATATTGCTGATAATCTTCTCCGGAGCCGGGGACATGTAATCCATCAGTCCGGCCGCCACATGATACATCTGCGCATGCGCGAGTCTGGCGGCGCGTACCATCTCCGCATAAGGCGTGCCGCACACATCCAAAAAGCCGATCTGATAATTCTCCCCATCCGGCCGGCCCAGAAAGGGCTGATCCCAATATTCAAAATACTGTACGCCTACGCACTCCGGCACATGCAGGGCATGATTGAGATAATAGCGGTAAGCCTTCCCCCGGCTCTCCTGATCCGCCACTCCGATAATGCCCGTGGCATCCAGCCCTCGATCCAATGCCCCAAAATGGAATTCCCCGATCATGACCGGCATCTTCACCAGCGCTGCTACCTCTGTGAGGACAGCGGTGGGATCGATTTTATAGCAATTAATGGAGAATACATCCATGAACTCACAGCCGGCCGTCTGCTCCGGATACAGAATGAACGCATAGCGCATGCCCAAATTCAGATGATTTGGATCTACCTTCTTCAGTTCCAGCGCAGGCACCCTCACATACTCCCGGATCATACGGGCCGAGAACGCCTTCAGATCTTCCCGCGCCGCTTCCGTCAGCCTGCCTTCTGCGGCCCGGCCTGCAGCCCGCTTTCTGAAATTCCCTTCCATATCTTCCAGTTCCCAGGCCGCGTATAACGCCTCCGTTCCCCCGTATTTTCCTTCCAGAAAATGCAGAAGCGCCTTCCCCGTTTCCGTCTCTTCTTCCACCCCAAGCAGTTCTTCCGCCAGACATACATCATGAGAAAAAGCCCACTGCGGTTCGTTTCTCATATAATATCCAATCATGTTGGCGTCGTTCCTGCCCTCATTCAGCTGCGCCGCATACGCTTTCGCGCTTTCCAGATATTCCTGTGAAAATACATCCGGGAAATCCCGGTAAATTTTACATCTTGTAGACGGATAGCCCATCAGCGTCCTCGTATAGGGCATGTTGCTTCGGCGGATAAAATCTTCATCCGAAAACGCGCCTATCGTATTAAATCCCCAGCTTCTCAGCCGGCTGACAGTCAGCCGCTCCCATTCCTGCCTCCAGTCCGCACCAAAACAACGGATCAGATTCGCCACCGGGAAATTCATATACTCCTCTGCTTCTTTTCTCATCCACGGATCCGGACGGAGCGCCTGGTCATACTCCCCGCCCTTTTCCGGGAGCCAGTCATAACAGGATTCCAACCCGTCTATGGGCGTGCACTCATCCGTACGCACGCAGTCCATTCCGGCGGTCAGGAAAGCGCAGCCCTCCGGATCCACCAGCCACCAGTGTGATTCCGTCTTCTCCAGGCGGAAATATCCGGTCGCCGAAAAACGCAGCCCCGTATATCCCCCATAACTGCTGCGCTCCTTCCATCCCTCTTCCTCCAAAAGGGCCTGTCTTTCCTCCTGGAGCCCCTTCTTCAGGTCTTCCACACTGCTGCGTTTTCCCGGCCAGTTCCCCTCCTTTTTCTGTCCGAGCAAATCAACAAGTGGCTTCCCACTAAACGGACAATCCGGCTGCTCCCAAGACAGAGCGAACCGACGTATCTCTATCTGCTGCCCTTCCCAGCCTTCGCGCAAACCGATGGCAAATCTTCCGATCCGTTCCGGCCTTACCGCTTTGCCCGTCACAAAACTGCGCAGCTTCCCAGGTGTTCTTCCCAGGAAAATGTGCTGTGCGTCCAAAGCTTCAAACGGCAGGACGAGCCGCACCTCTTCCTGTGGAATCATGGACATCCGCACGGTGAGATCCGGCTCTTCACCCTCATTTCCCTTCTCCCAGATCTCAAACTGGAAAACCAAAGACCAGGAAGGAAGGCTTTTCACATCCACCGACAGATACCTGTAATCCTCCCAGCGTATTTCCCCATTTTCCGCCAGGTTCCAGAATGCCCTGGCCGCGTTTCCCTTCCCGCAGCCAAGCAGCCAGGCTCCGTCGCCTCTTTCTTCCCACAGCGTCCCCTTCTCGGCCGCAAACTGGCCTTCATTCAAGATCCATTCCTTTTTTCCCTCTCCCTGGTCACTCATAACTGCTCCTTCCTGTTGGTTGATTTACGAAACAGGATTTCATAATCCAACATCATTTTCTCCTCGTATTCTTCACCCTGCAGGAAACGGATCATCTGCGTCCCTATCGCATTCCCTAGCTTTCTGCCCGTGATATTTACGGCGGTTACTGCAGGCGAAAAATAATCCAGCGTTGGACTGTTGCACAGGGAAGCCACTGCAATGTCACGCGGTATCCGATATCCTTCGCCCAGAAGCCTGGACATCAGCCGCGCACAGATCAAATCATCTGCACAGATGATACAGTCTGCCCTGCTGGAAAATATGGAACGGATGATCCCCTCCATCCGTTCCATATCCATCAGGCTGGCCCGGAAAATCTGAAGTCCCTTTTCCATACCGCACCGCTCCAGCGCTCCGCTCACCCCCCGGCAGCGCGCACTGTTCACCCCATAAGCGTTTACGGTCGTTATCAGGGCAAATCTCCGATACCCCCTGCCCACCAGCATCATGGTCAGGCTTTCCGCAGCCGCACGGCTATCCGAGTCCACCTGAATCACCCCCGGATAGTCACATGAACCGATCAGTCCGACCGGGAAAGGCAGCTCACTGAGATATTTCAGCCGGGCATCTGATTTCGTATTCTGCATCAGGATGATGGCGTCCACCTTTCCGGAATCCACAAGCCTGCGGATTCCGGAAAGTTCATCCGCCCCTCCTGGTTCCACCATCACCTGATACTGCAGAGAGGACGCAGCCTCGCTGATCCCCAACAGACATTCCTCAAAAAACGGAATGCTCATTGTATATCCCGCTGTCGGAAGGATCACCCCCAGATTCTGCGTGCTGTGTGCCGTCTCCTGTTGCTTTGGCCACATTCCTGCCTGCCTTGCACATGCCTGAATCTTCAGCCTGGTTTCCTCGCTGATGCGCCCTTTCCCCGAAAGCGCCCTGGAAACTGTGCTTTTAGATACCCCCAGCTTTTGTGCAAGTTCTTCTATCGTCATGTGACCCTCCCCCATTTCTGCGCAACCATTTGCGCTGCAACCGTTTATTCATTTCCCACGGCTAAGCAACTGCCCTATTTTCCCTTCTTTATTTATTATAGCGTTTGTTTTGCAACAGTCAATTCGCCTTTCCCCTGAATCTTTTTCCTTTTTCCAATAAAATTTCTTTCAAATCGTGCAAAGATGCGCAACGAAAATAATTTTGTTGCGCATCTTTGCATGATACAAAAGAAAAATAGATATCCTCTTTTTCAGCTAAATTAAACCTTTCATGGCAATAGATTTCCCATACTTTTCAGTCCGATTGCAAGCGTTGAAGTATTATGAAGCAACGCTCCGGATGCAGGCGGCAGAATGCCAAACACGCCCAACAGGATCAAAGCGGAATTAAAGCCCACAATGAAGCGGTAATTTCCTGCAATACGCTTCATCAACTTGTCGCTAAGCTGCTTGAGAAAAAGGATTTGGTGCAGATCCTGACCACTGATGGTCACATCCGCGATCTGTCTGGCCAGTTGTGCCCCATCGCTGATAGCGATCCCTACATCAGCTGCAGACAGAGCTGGTGAATCATTGATCCCATCGCCAATCATGAGCACGCGTTTTCCCCGCGCCTTTTCCTTTTCCACAAAAGCTGCCTTCTCTTCTGGAAGCACCTCAGAGTCATATTCATCCACACCTACGCAGGCCGCAATAGCCGCAGCCGTCCGTTCGCTGTCTCCGGTCATCATGGCCACTTTCTGAATCCCTGCTTCTTTCAACTTATGGATCACCTCAGGCGCTTCCTCACGCAGCGGGTCTTCGATACAAATTACTGCAGCCAGATTGTTCTCAACCGCCAGATAAAGATGAGAGTATTCCTCTGGAAGGGATGCAAACAATTTCTCCTTTCCTTTCGGCACCCTGCATCCTTCATCCTCAAAAACGAAATGATAGCTTCCAATCACCGCTCGCTTACCACCTATGGTTGTTGAGATTCCATGGGCCACCATATATTCAACCTTGGAATGCATTTCCTCATGGGCCAGATTCTTTTCCCTTGCTGCCGTCACCACAGCCTTCGCCATGGAGTGCGGGAAGTGTTCTTCCAAACAGGCAGCAATACGAAGAAGTTCATCTGGCTCTTCATCGCTAAAAGAAATCACTCGTGCCACAGTAGGCGTCGCTTTGGTCAGCGTTCCCGTTTTGTCGAAAACAATGGTATCCGCTTCCGCTACCGCCTCCAGATATTTTCCTCCTTTTACAGTAATATGGTGACTTCCTGCCTCCCGAATCGCTGAAAGCACAGATACCGGCATAGCCAACTTCAAAGCGCAGGAAAAGTCCACCATCAGCACAGAAAGGGCCTTCGCCACATCCCGTGTAAGCAGCCAGACCAGAATGGTTCCCGCCAGCGTATATGGCACCAGCCTATCTGCCAAATGTTCCGCCTTTCCTTCCAGCGTGGATTTTAACTTCTCCGATTCCTCAATCATGGTCACAATCTTCTCAAACCGGCTGGAACCTCCCACCGCTTTAACTTCCACCACCAGTTCGCCCTCCTCCAACACAGTACCTGCATACACATAGCTGCCGGCAGAACGGCGAACCGGTACGGACTCTCCCGTCATGGAGGACTGATTGACCATGGCCTCCCCAGATTCTACCAGACCATCAAAGGGAATTACACTTCCCATATGAACAACCACCCGGTCTCCTGCCTGAATCTGTGAACTTGGTGTCAGAATTTTCTGTTCCTGCGTTTTCAGCCAGACCTTTTCCACATTCAAAGACATGGTTCTGGCAAGATCCCCTACGGATTTCTTATGCGTCCATTCTTCCAGCAATTCCCCCACTCCAAGAAGGAACATGATGGAACTTGCCGTATCCGTATCCCCTCTGGCCACAGATACCCCGATGGCCGCTGCATCCAGCACTGGCACCTCAATTTTTCGCTTTGCAAGCGTCTTTATCCCCAAATACAGATATTTCAGGGATTTGCACGCCGTGAATACTGCCCGCAGAGGATAGGGGACGAATAACTTGGCCGCACAATGGAAAAGCACCTTATCCACCAGCTTTTCCTGATACCGCGCATGCAGCGCCCTTCCTGATGTCTCCAGAAAGCTATCTGGCATACTGACGTCTTCATATTGAAAACCATACAGCGCCTCTAACAGTTCTTCCCTCCGCATCTCATAGCAAACAACTGCATCTCCTGTTCTCTCGTATACCTTTGCGCTTTTCGTTCCAGGCAGGGACTGAAGGTAATAAAGCAGCGTGTCCGCCTGTTCGCAACTCATCCTCCATTGTTCAAGATGGATCCTCATCCTGCCAGGAATCTCATGCTTAATTATGAATTTCAATGTTTTTCCTCTTCTGTCTCATAAGCCTTTTCACAGGCTGCTTCTTCCTGCGCTGCCCGTTCTTGATTAATCGCCTTCGCCTCTTCGTAAATATCCTCTGCATTTTCCTGAACGGAAGTCACCGTCTTCATCATGGATTCTCTGGCGCGCAGAGCGGCTGCCGTGCAGTTCGTATAGAATTTCTTCGCGTCTTTGCTGGACAAAAGCTTAATCCCGGCAGTCCCAAACAGAACGCCTGCAGCAAAAATACCCGTTTTCTTCATATCAACACACTTCAAACATTTCCACATCTTGTGTACCTCCTTTTCGTCTCTTACAACATTTCATTTATGCCGGTATCCTGTGACAAATGTCATAAACAGGCAAAACAACATTGCCCATGCCCAGAATCTATGCTGCTTCATACATTTCTCGCCTCCTATTTTTCCGACATACTATTTTAATTATAGTCTTTCTTTCAAACGGCGCAATCGTTTTTACATCAATATAATATTTTTTAATTGATAATCTTTATCATTAAAAAACTACAAGCGAAATCGTCGTTGTATTCCAGCATGGCCGGCAGAAACTTCCCGGTAACAATCGCTATTTTTACAATCAAAAAAGAACCCATAAGGGCTCTTTTTTGATTCGTATGTTTTTGTGTATGTGTATATAATTTGTTAGTTATAACTAACTAAATTCAGTATATCTACTGCTGCTTTCTCTGTCAACCGTTTTTTTGATCTGCTTTTATCATTCTGGTACGTTTATGCCAATTTTCTCTACATTTTTTCAGTATCGTTTTTATTTCACACGGGTCATAGACACATTACTCGGTGACATAATTTCTCCATAGCCTAATCATAATGCCATAAAATCCTCCGCGCACCATATATTCAATCATCTATTCTCAAAAGTCTATCGCAAAATGACGTATGCGCATTGTATAATAGGATAAAACGAGGTACAATATGCTTACTCGCTTTTTATCAAAAATATATTATTCGGCGAGATCAGGGGGAGAGTTTTTATGAAAGCCAAATCCTATGAAATTGATATGTGCAATGGCCCTTTAGCTGGGAAAATCCTTCGCTTTGCCATTCCGCTCATGCTGTCTGGCATTCTCCAACTTCTGTTCAATGCGGCGGATATTATTGTTGCCGGACGTTTCGCAGGCCATCAAGCTCTTGCCGCTGTTGGAAGTACTGGTGCACTGATTAATCTTTTGGTGAATGTTTTTATCGGCCTTTCGGTAGGCGCTAATGTATTGACCGCCAATTATATTGGCGCAAAGCAGGAAAAAGCCGTCAGTGAAACGGTGCACACCGCCATTCTGACCAGTCTCGTTTGTGGCATAGCCCTTATTTTCATAGGCATTCTCCTTGCTAAACCATTGTTAATACTAATGGGGACGCCGGAAGATGTATTGGAACAAGCCGCCCTTTATATGCGCATATATTTTGTTGGAATGCCCGCTACGATGCTGTATAACTTCGGAGCCGCCATTCTGCGTGCGACGGGAGATACTCAGAGACCCCTTTACTATCTGCTTACCGCAGGTGTCATTAATGTGATTCTGAACCTAATTCTGGTAATTGTCTTCCACTTGGATGTCGCCGGTGTTGCAATTGCAACAGTGATTTCCCAATGTATCTCCGCCTTGCTTGTGCTTCGTTGTCTGATGAATGATGATGCTGCATATCGGTTGCATCTAAATAAATTGAAAATCCATAAAAACCGATTGATACTGATGATCCGCATCGGCCTTCCAGCCGGAATGCAGGGTGCAATTTTTTCTATTTCCAATGTTTTGATCCAATCTTCTGTCAATTCTTTCGGTTCCGTAGCCATGGCCGGGAATACTGCCGCCAGCAATATTGAAGGTTTCATCTACACCTCCATGAATGCCTTCCATCAAACGGCCGTTAGCTTTACCAGCCAAAACTTCGGGGCCAGAAAAAAAGAACGTATCAATCGGATCCTGTTCCAATGTGAAGCGTTCGTATTTGCAGTTGGCTTTGTCTTCGGCATACTAGCATTAATTTTTGGTGATAAGCTACTTCTGATTTATTCCACGGACACAGAAGTTATACGATACGGGCTAATCCGCATGGGCGTAATCTGCACCACATATTACCTATGCGGTATGATGGATGTGCTGGTAGGAAGCCTCAGGGGACTTAATTATTCTGTACTGCCAATGATCGTTTCCATTGTAGGTGCCTGCGGCCTGCGTATTCTGTGGATATTCACAATTTTTCAGTGGGAAAGAAGCCTCTTCGTTCTTTATCTTTCTTATCCAGTAACCTGGTTCATCACAGCAGCAGCGCATCTTACATGTTATATCGTTGTAAAAAAGAAATTGGATAAAAAGGAGAACTATGGTCTGGGAGTTTAATGTTTTAGATAAGATTCAACAGTTGTTCGCAAATGATTTTTGGGACGTAGTCATGCCCCGCATCTCTTTCTTAGGAAATGCGGGGCTCATTTGGATTCTTCTGAGTATCTTTTTGTTATTGTTCCGCCACACGCGGCGGGCCGGCCTGGCTTCTGGAATCGCATTGCTTTTCATGCTGGTTACAGGCAATCTGATCATAAAACCTCTGGTAGCTCGACTTCGTCCTTTTACTGTGAATACAGCTATTCAGCTTCTGATCCCGCCTCCCACAGACTTTTCTTTTCCGTCCGGACATACCTACGCTTCTTTCGCCTCCTCTACAGCAATACTGCGCGATAACCGGCGTTTCGGCATTCCTGCCTTAATTCTTGCTGCTCTGATCGCCTTCTCCAGGCTCTATCTGTATGTGCATTATCCCACAGATGTGCTGGCTGGGACATTGTTCGGTATCCTGGCCGGATGGCTGGGGCATCTGGCTGCTCTCCGTATTGAGAAGCGCTTTCCTAAGCTTTTTGCATCCGAATAACTTCCTTCCCATAACTTTATATTTCGATCTGTTTTCCATATATTCCCTTTTGTTCAACCGATCTTATAGATACTCATTCCAAGGCCGCTGTAAAGGAAATTTCCATCCTGACTGACCACCTCCAGAGTGGACGGGGTAGTTGCCGCGCTGATCGGCACAGAAAACGCCACATTAGCGCTCTCTGCCGAAGTGTGGAATGTATGTTGGACGCCTGCGCCTGATACGCTGTTTCCATCTTGTTGCAAATAAAGTAATATGTTCAACGGAAATGTCACACCGGAAGCCGGGGCTAACGTACTGTGAAAGGCCACTACATATAGTCCTGAATCGTTCAGTGTAAACTCTCCGCTCCCCTGTACATGACTTATACTCGTTCCCTGGCTCGTACCGTTCCTATCAAAAATTAATGCTGTTCCTGCTGTTCCAAGCGCGGCTGGCACAGAATATGCCGATAAGAAGTCCGCCTCTACAGCAGAACCTGTCGGGCCAGTTGCTCCAGTCACCCCTGTGGGACCAGCAGGGCCGGTTGCTCCGGTCGGTCCGGTCGCGCCAGTCGGTCCGGTGGGGGCGACGTCAAAAGGAAATCACCTCATTTTAATAGTATACTTCTCTTGCATTTTTCTATTAAATGTATTAAAATAAAAACGAAAATTATATTTTGTTTTTATTTTCGCGAGGTGATGTAATGCCACGGGTAGCTTATTCTGAGAAAGATAAGGAGCGTATCAGAACAGCACTTATTACAGTTGGGCTTGAACTCATGGCAAAACAGGGCATACAGCATACAACGGTGGAACAGGTTTATAAAAAGGTCGGTATTTCGCGAACATTCTTTTATTCGTTTTTCTCAACAAAAGAAGATCTAGTGCTTGAAACATTATATTGGCAGCAGCCTAGAATTGTTGAGTATGTTCAAAAACTGATGGCTGATCCTGCATTAACATGGCGCGACACTGTGAAAAAATTTCTCTATGATTGCTGTTATGGAGAGAAAAGTGGAATCGCTGTTTTAACAATTGAGGAGCAGCAGCTGATTTTTAAACGTCTGTCAAAGGAAAGCTATCAGGTGTTTCGGCAAAAGCAGCGGCAGCTTTTTGGGAAAATTTTGGAAACCTTTGGGATAGAGGCAGACGCAAGAAGAATCAATCTGTTTACAAATTTAAGTCTGACAGTGATGGTCATTCGCAGAGCGCTTCCGGATACTCTTCCTTTGTTTGTCCCTGAGGCTGCGGATGAAACAATCGATGTTCAGCTTGATGCGATTGTGGATGTCCTGGAGAAGCTGAAAACGGCTTCTAGTTCATGAATGGTAGAAAATAGGTAAATCCGTCCGAATATTGTGCTGCGGACTAATATTCAGGCGGATTTTACTTTAAGGAAAATAAAAACAAATTTTAATATTTGTATTTATTTTGTGATGCTATGGCTGGCATCCATACGCTTTCAAAATAAAGATTATAGGAGGAGAACGTTATGGGATTTTTTAGCAAATTGTTTAAGGGACCGGAAATCGACATGGAAAAGAGCAATGCAAATGCAAAGAAAATGCGTGTTTTATTTAATCATGTTGTAACAGATGGGGACAATTATAGGCTGATTTTCGGCTATACCGAGGATGTCAGTCGTTTCAATTATGGATTTGTTCATGGAAGCAAAACAAAAATCGGAAATTTAATTGTTGGCTGGAATGAGGCCAGCAAAACAATCGTGGTCGTTCCCACAGTTCCCGATCTTTCTGGCTGTGGTGACCCGACCTACTACCGCCGCTCTGAAATTTTAAAAGCTTACCGTAATAAGTACCCTACAGATGCTTTTATCATTTATCCGGACAGAAAGGGGTATATTGGCATCAATGCCTATGATTGGCTGGAAGATGAAAAGCTATACGTCTATGTGTCTCAGGACGATGAGCTGGCTGCTTTTACTGACTTCTTTATGAATACATTTGCAACAAAGTGAGGTGAAAAATGCCTTTGGGAGAAATGGGAGCATTCTTATTGTTTCTTGCAGTAATATTTGTATTTGGTAATCTGTGGTTCCATTTTGTAGAAACAATATTAAGGTGGATCAAAAAGCTATTTATGGGTCATAAAAATCCTCCGATGTGGCATAGATTCCCCATATATAAGGATGAGAATGATTGATACAAACGAAATTAGGACCTTGATGGGCCAATAGTAACATTCAGGCATTTTATTAAGAGATATATAAAAGCGCAAAGTCAGCTCTGTTGCAATACTGGCCTTGCGCTTTTCTCATAGGACAACCTGAAACTTGCATAGAAATATGTGGAAGGAGGTGTATGTTCTGTGAGCAGTCTAAATGTTGCGGCGCTTTCGAGCGTGGATATTCAAAAGATAAAAAAAGAAGAGTTGACTGATATAAGAAGCATAAAGCTTGATCCAAGTGTTCCTCAGGATCTCCGGGCAGTCTATGTATTGAAGGAAATGGGAAATCCTTATTGTTTCCGCGTGGGCGACTTGGGCGTAAAGTTGGAGTTTTTGGACAGCGCCCCATCTTTGCAGGATGCCCTTTCCGATTTCTTTCAGCGCAAAAAGAGCGGCCTATAACTTCCCACCCTATCTTCTGGACACTTTGTCCAGAGGCGGAGGCATCCTTGATGGGGCCCCTGAACAGAGTTACAATATAGGTGTAATGTGATAGGGAAGGAGGCTATCATGGCACGGAGAAGCCGGGCTGTTGTTGAAACTGTTAAAGCAAAATTCCGGGTATGGAGAATTGCAATCTATATCCGACTTTCTAAAGAGGATGCGCGTTGTCTTGACGAGTCCGAAAGCGTAACAAACCAGCGGCAGATTATTGAAGATCATATTGCCGGATTTAATGACGGTGACGAGTATATTATTGTTGACGAGTATGTGGACGACGGTATTTCCGGCACAACGGATGACGAGCGGGATGATTTCCAGCGGATGCTGGCTGACATTAAGCGGGGGCGTGTAAACTGTGTGATCGTGAAAGACCTTGCACGTTCTTTCCGAAACTACAGTGATCAGGGCTATTATCTGGACGACTGGTTCCCCCGGTACAATGTCCGCTTTATCTCTCTGTATCACCAGCCGCTGGACAGCTACAGAGAACCGCAGAATATGCGGAGCATCGCCGTTCCAATCCAGGGTGTTCTCAACGAAAACCACTGTGCGGAAACCTCTGACAAGGTACGCGAGGTGTTTGATATGAAGCGCCGGAACGGTGAGCACATCGGCTCCTTTGCCGCTTATGGATATATCAAAGACCCCAACGACAAAAACGCGCTTGTGGTTGACGAAGAGGCCGCCGCCGTTGTCCGGGATATTTTCAATATGTTTCTGGACGGTATGAGCAAAAACGCCATTGTCCATTTTCTGAACGATCACGGGATATTAAGCCCCGCCGCTTACAAGCGGGAGCGCCTGGGGCTGAAATACCAAAATCCCAGCGTTGATCCTGCTAAACCGTCTTTATGGTGTGCACAGTCCATCACTACCATATTGAAAAACCGTATGTATTGCGGAGATATGGTGCAGGGGCGCTATCGCATGAAAAGCTACAAGGTACACGTTCAAGAAGTTGTCCCGGAGGACGAGTGGTATATCGTAGAAAATACCCATGAGGCAATCATTGACCGGGAAACCTTTGAAAAGGTACAGCGGCTCTTGATCCGGGACACTCGTACGGGCCCCCAGCAGAAAAAGCTGTATCTATTCAGCGGCTTTTTAAAATGTGCTGACTGTGGCAAGGCTATGACCCGGAGCAAAGTCGGAAATGTGGTGTACTATTACTGCCGTACTTATAAAGACCAGTCGAAAACGGCTTGTACCAAACACACCATCAAGCATGACCGTTTGGAAGCTGCTGTCCTCTACGCAATTCAACAACAGGTCTATCTGGCTGTCGATTACACAAAGACCATTGAACGGATCAACCGGGCCCCGCTGGTAAAAAGCCAGTCCAAAAAGCTGATGGATGCCATTGAACAAAAGGAACGGGAACTTGCTAAAATTACCCGTTACAAGCAGGCTATTTACCAGGACTGGAAAGACGGCGAGATTTCTCATTCTGACTATCGTCACATGAAAGAGGACTATGAGCGGCAGGCAGAGGCCCTGGATGAAGTCATTGGAAAGCTCCGGGCGGAGCAGGCGGAACTGGAAAACGGCATTGACACCGAAAACCCGTTCTTGACTGCGTTCCGGCAGTATCAGAACATCGACAAGCTGACGCGGGACATTTTGATTGAATTAGTAGACCATATCAAGATACACGAGGGCGGCTATATCAGCATTGTATTCCGCTTTGCTGACGAGCTCCGCCGTATTCAAGAATTTATCGAGGTCAATACCCATAACGAGGCGGTTTGACAAAAAACCGCATTTTTACAGATAGTCGCCTTTCCTAAATAAATCGTCCCGGTGGGGCCGGTCGGGCCGGTTACTCCTGTCGGACCGGTCGCGCCTGTGCTTCCTGTCGGACCGGTAACACCGGCAGGCCCTGTGGGACCGGTTATGCCAGTCGCGCCAGCGGGTCCGGCAGGTCCGGTCGGGCCGGTACAGCAGTGCGGGGGAACCGGTTTCGGCCGCCTCCGGCAGTGTCCGGCCGATATGCAGCAGCAGGGTGGTCTGCCATTCTGTTCTGCCTGTCTTTTTTGCTCTTTCTGTTGTTCCATCCAATCCGGATTCTTTTTTTCTTCCATCTGATCCATTCCTGTTCCTTTCTCATTCCTCATGTCCAAAATAACGTCGATTCTGCAGATAATATGGCGACTGCGGGCGATATCTGCCGGCTCGTTCGTTATATTCCTCCGCCTGTCTGCGGTCTCCGAGCCTGTCAAAACAGATACAGAGCTGGATACAGGGAAGGAATCCGCAGCAGTCCCGTTCCACAAAACCGCCCTCATCAGTCCGTTCGGGCAGAGACAGCGCAGCCTGATACCAGAAAACGGCCGCCTCATATCTGCCCCTGTCCAGAAAATGTTTTCCCAGATCACAGCAGATTTCCGCACGCGGTCTATCCAGCGTCAGCGCGTGCAACAAAGCTTCCAGCGCCTCTTCTTCCCGCCCCTGCCGGTAACGACAACCGGCAAGCAGCCTTAACGCATCAACCCGGTTTACGATCCAGGCGTCCGGATTCTTCAGAAAGCGTTGAAAAACCTTCTCCGCCTCCTCATACCTTTCGTGAAAATACAGCTCTCTTCCATAATAATATTGCTGTCTTGCATCCGGCTTCCAGCCCTTTGCAAGCTGCCCTTCATAGATGCGAAGATTTCTGCCGCTCTCGCCCGGACCATTCTTTTCATGCCGTATGGGGGCTTCCAGATGAAGAATATTCCCAAAAGGCACGATTACCTCATGCACGGGTCCAATCCAGACGCTGCGCGGACAATTTCTGACAATCCGTTCCCGCTCATAAATGAAAACAGGATTACCGGCTTCATCAAAGGCTGTCTGATAGGGAAGCATAATCACATCGGTTTTCGGATCCATCCGCTCTTTTTTCTCTGCCAGAAGGCGCAGGGAGCTTTCCGGGAGAACGTCATCTGCATCCATCCACATCAGGTAGTCTCCCGATGCCCGGGCAAAAGAAAAATTTCTTGCGGCTGCGAAGTCATCCCCCCATTGAAAATCATAAATCTGATCCGTAAATTGTTCCGCGGTTTGTTTCGTCCCGTCTTCCGATCCCGTATCCACAATGATAATTTCATCCACCAGCTCTCTCACGCTGTTCAGACAGCGTTCCAGCACATCTTCTTCATTTTTTACGATCATGCACAGGCTCCAGGACGACATTTTTTTCTCCGTCATTTCAAAATCCATGAGAATCTGACATTCTTCTCTGTATTCTATGCTTTTTTTGCGGAAAGGGTTCTGCATATTCCATGTTTCTTTTCTGTTTGATTTTCGGACCGGCAGATTTCTTCACAAAAGGAAATTTTACTATTGTGTATTTTTATGCATCAGGTTACAATGTTAATGCATTTTGCGAAAAATCGCCTGATAAATATATTGTAGTAGGAGGAGATATGTAGTTATGTCTGCGAAAAACAAAAAGGGGCAGACCGTTTCGGCCAAAAAGGATCTGACAAAGCTGAAAACGCCCCATACTTATGCAATTATTTTTTTTGTTGTCCTTTTCTGCTGGATTCTGACCTTTCTGATTCCGGCCGGAAAATTCAGCACCCATACCATTGAGTATACGGATGCCAACGGGGAAACCGCCTCAAGGACGGTCCTGATGGCGGATACCTTCCGTTACAGTTACCGTCTGAATACGGATTTCGTGGCAGATGCGCTTGGCAGGATCAGCCAGGATCAGGCTCTGATGGAAGAGCTTGATGTGGATCCGGAGTCTTTGAGCGCTCTCATGCAGACGGATTCCTCCGCATGGGTCCAGGCGGATCTGGATGCTGTCGGCATCAGCGACGATGAAATGTACTCCCTGTATGGGGAAGCTTTTTACGATACCAGCAGGAAGCTTCACAAGGTTGCCAACGTCTGGGGAACGGAGGACTTCGGAGGTTTCGGTTTCCTGAACTATGTTTTTGAAGGCCTTGTGAGCGGCGACCGCTCCGGTTCTGCCGTTGGAATCTGCGCCCTGATTCTGGTTGTGGGCGGCGCTTTCGGCATCATCATGAAAACCGGGGCCATCGATGCGGGAATCTATGCGTTTATCAAAAAAACCAGGGGCCTGGAGCGTCTGGCTCTTCCGCTTCTCTTTCTCCTGTTTTCCCTTGGCGGCGCCACCTTCGGCATGGCGGAGGAATGCATCCCCTTCGCCATGATCATGGTTCCCTTTGTCATCGCCCTCGGTTATGACTCCATTGTGGCGGTAACCGTGACCTATGTGGCATCTCAGGTCGGGAATGCGGTATCCTGGATGAGCCCCTTCTCAGTTGCAGTGGCTCAGGGAATCGCCGGGGTTCCCGTGCTTTCCGGCGCCACCTTCCGCCTGGTGATGTGGGTGGTCGTATCCCTGGCCGCAGATGCCTTCATGATGGTATATGCGGAACGGGTCCGCAAAAACCCTCAGAAATCTGTGGTCTATGCAGAAGATTCCCACTTCCGCAGCCGGATGAATTCCGTAAGCGAAGAGGAAAAAGAATTTACCCTCGGCCATAAACTGATTCTTCTGGAAATGCTGGCGGTTCTGATCTGGATCATCTGGGGCGTCACACAGAGGGGCTTCTATATCCCGGAAATCGCTTCCCAGTTCTTTGTCATGGGCTTTGCAGCCGGCGTCACCGCCATCATATTCCATCTCAACGGCATGACCATCAATGGAATGGCCTCCGCTTTTCAGGGCGGCGTTTCCGATCTGGCCGGTACAGCGGTTGTGGTGGGCATGGCGAAGGGAATTCTCCTGGTCCTGGGCGGTTCTGAAGCGGATGTTCCTTCCACTCTGAACACCGTTTTGTACGGAATCGGAACCCTTCTGGATGGCGTTCCCGCATTCATAGGCGCATGGGCCATGTACATTTTCCAGAGCCTGTTCAATCTGGTCGTAACCTCCAATTCCGGCCAGGCGGCTCTGACCATGCCGATCATGGCGCCCCTTTCCGACCTGGTGGGCGTTCCCCGGCAGATTGCTGTTCTCGCCTACCAGCTTGGCGCAGGCTTCGTTGACGCCTTCACGCCTGTGTCCGCCAGCCTGATCGGCGTGCTCGGCGTTGCCGGAATCGAATGGGGCAAATGGGCAAAATTCCAGATCAAAATGCAGGCATTTTTCTTCCTCATGGGCACGATCATCATCGCGGTCGCAGTGGCAATTAATTTCCACTAAACCCATGCAGGCGGCGCCGGCTGTCTCCTTATGACCGGCGTATAATGGAAAACAGATTCAGACAGGAAAGCAGGAGCAGATATGGCAATGGTTATGATCCTCAGAAACGCCGAAGTTTATCAGCCGGAATATGCCGGGAAAAAGGATATTCTCATCCTTGGCAGAACGATTGCCGCCGTCGGGGAAAATCTGAAGGCGGATTTCGGCGGAAGCCTTGAAGTTATGGAAATCAATGCGGAAGGCATGGTTGCTGTTCCGGGCTTTATTGACAGCCATGAACACATTCTCGGAGGCGGAGGGGAAGGCGGCTTCCACACCAGGACTCCGGAGGCCTCTCTGGGGGACCTGACCCGGAACGGAATCACCACCGTGGTCGGCTGCATCGGTACGGACGGCATCGCAAGAGACGCCGCCGCCCTGCTGGCCAAGGCCGCGCGGCTTCTTGTGCTTGGTCGCCATCGCGACGCCCTCGACGATGATCTTCCCCTCGGAAGGCATCGCCACCAGCACCTTGCCCTTCTTGCCGGCATCGGCGCCGGTGATGACCATGACGGTATCGCCGGATTTGACATGCATATTGCTCATTTGTCGCGTCCTCCCTTACAGCACTTCGGGCGCCAGCGAGACGATCTTCATATAGTCCTTCTCGCGGAGCTCACGCGCCACGGGCCCAAAGATGCGGGTGCCGCGGGGCTGCTTCTGGTCGTTGATGATGACGGCCGCGTTGTCGTCGAAGCGGATATAGGTGCCGTCCACGCGGCGATACTGCTTCTTCGTGCGCACGATGACGGCCTTGACGACGTCGCCCTTCTTGACCGCGCCGCCGGGGGTCGCGCTCTTGACGGAAGCGACGATCACGTCGCCCACGCTGCCGCTGCGGCGGAAGGAGCCGCCCAGCACGCGGAAGCACATGATCTCCTTGGCGCCGGAGTTATCGGCGACCTTTAATCTGGTTTGAGGCTGAATCATTGCTGCGTTCCTCCTTGCTCGCGGTTACTTCGCCTTTTCGATGATCTGGGTGAGGCGCCAGCGCTTGTCCTTGGACAGGGGGCGGGTCTCCATGACCATCACGCGATCGCCGAC
>OGPH01001228.1_pt1 | contig 20582 bp, 19 predicted proteins | sample 1552891 | NCBI WGS metagenome assembly OGPH01 (sample SAMEA2580272, study PRJEB22360) | human gut metagenome | biome: human gut; feature: human-associated habitat; material: faeces | place: Denmark | collected 2008/2010 | reverse complement strand
TTCCTGTGATGGTGGCAGCATCTTGCTTCTTTCATTTCTTAAAAAGTACAATCTGCTATCTTCATTAGATGACATTCCTTTCAATGATACAAGAAGATTGCCTAAGTATTCCAATTCTGACATTGTCACTCAAATTGTTTTACGTAACCTTTTAGGCTACTTCAATCAGGCTGATCAAATGACACTTATTGATGATCCACTTTTATCACAATGCATCAATGCCTGTTCACAGCCTACTTTATCAAGATTCTTTGATAGAATCAACATGAAAACCAACATGACCATTAAGGAACATATTCAAAGATTAGGTTGCGACTATGTCAATAGGCATGTTGAGAATATCATTCTTGACGTCGATTCAACAAAAACACAAACTCATGGACATCAGGAAGCTTCTGCATATATCTACCATTATGGTGTCAATGGATACCATCCAATGATGATTAATGAATATAATACCAAACTGTTGTTAAGTTCCAACTTTAGAACAGGAGCAGCATACTCATCTAATGGATTCATCAATGAACTCAAGGAAGTACTGGCACATCTTGATAGAAAAGGCAAGACTGTTTCCATGAGGGGTGACAGTGCATTCTACAATACTGAATTCATGGATTATATGCATCATGAAGATATTCAATACTACATTAGAGCCAAAAGCTATGAAAAGATTCAAAATATGATCATTGAACATCTGGAAGACAATGGAATTGATTATTTGAATTACACAAATCAGGAACCCTATTATGGAGAGATAGAATACTCACCTAAAAGTCTATCCACACCATGCCGATATGTTTTTAAGGTATTTCCAGCACAGGACAAACAGTTGACAATGTTCCCAGTTATCTATTGCATCATAACAAATGACATGAAAAGATCATGCGAAGACATCTGTGACTTCTATGAGGAGAGAGGAAACTCAGAGAACTTCACAAAGGAACTGAAAGATGATTTCAATGGAGATAATGTAGGACATCATGATTTTGAAAAGAACTGTTTCCAGTTCATGATATCATCACTGTGTTATAACTTCTATCATCTATTTAGGATTCTTGTATTAGAAGGCAAAGATCAGAAGATACGAATGAATACATTTAGAAACAAGTATCAAAAGATAGCAGTAAAGGTCATACGACATGCAAGAAGAATCATATTGTCATTTAGCAGTACATATAGATATAAGAAGAAATTCTTAAAATACTATCAAAAACTGCAGAATTAAAACATAAAACCCATAGTTTATTGAAAGTAGTTGAAAAACTACACTTTTTTAGCTACGGTTATTCACAATTTTACGGTGGATAACATTTTTTAAGCTAGAAAATAGACATGATTTATAAGTTTTTCATCACAAATTTGCTTTCATGAATAATTTGGGAAATATAATCTAAAATAATATTAGATAAGCTCCCACCAATCATAGCAGCCATTGATAATTGAGGTGCTCTATCATTACGTACAAAGCATAATAAAACATTATTTAATAAAAATGCTGGAGCAAACAATAATACCACTTGTAGATATGTCTTAGACATATCAAAAACATATCCTTGTTCAATAAATAAAGAAATAATAAAACCAGAAAAAAAGATACCAATCAAAACAAACAGCACTGCAAAACATCCTGCCAAAAACAAGGCATGTGTAAAAGTTTTATTCGCCTCAAGATGATGTTCTTGACTCTTTAAGATGGAATACTTTGTTCCAGCTCCCATACCTATCATTAAACCACTGCCATGAATAAAACTATAAATAGGAATAGCTAAATTTAAAGCTGTTAATCCATCAGTACCTAATCCTTTAGATACAAAAAAGGTGTCTGCTAAAATATAACATGATAAACCCAACATTCCCAAAATATTTAAAGACGTATATTTCAAAAATTCATTCAATCCTTTTTTCAAAATTCTATCCCTCATTTCTCTTATCTACAAGTTCTATTGCTTGTTTGCCAGTTATATCTTTTATATCCAGTTCTAATAGACATAAGGCTTTCCAAAATTTTTTTATTTCTTCTTGTCGATTTTGGATACTTTCATCTGGTGAATATTTGATAGCTAGTGTTTCAATAGCATGTTGTTTTTCATCATCATTTTCAAGCATATGGATGTTGCCGAAAACAATCACACTTCTAAAATAAGTTGTATATTTTTCTGGAACAATAACATCCTGATCAATTACACAAAATGAAACCTGATTATTTTCTTTCATTAAATCTAATTTATAACCACTTTTACTACAATGAAAATAAATCTTTTGATCTTCATAGACATAACTTATAGGTAAAGCATACGGTTCCATTTGATTTCCACAAAGTGCTAAAACACCTGATGTATTATTGTTTAATATTTCTATACATTTTTCATTTGATAAAGCTTGTTTACTACGACGCATTTTTTTCATCTTTTGTTTCTCCTTTTGTACAAAATAAAAACATTGATTTTCGTATCTTCTATGGCCTAACGATACGAAACCAATGTTTTAAAGTCTACCCGGCGGCAAACATTATTGATATATCTGTCAGATATTTTAGCACAGTTTATTTTGTATATCAATAGATTAGAGTTTGTTTAAACAGCTAATATTCCAAAATAATTTAATACAATACCTACAACAAAACATGATATAACAATAACAATTGGATGAACACCTTTTTTTACAAAGTAATACATAATTCCTGTTAAACATAAAGGAATAAGACATGGCATAATACCATTCAAAACGTCTTGTAAGACTAATGTTTCATTATAAACAATTGGTGTTGTAATATTTACTAATGTTGCACACATTCCACCAACAACAATTAAACCAGCAATTGAGCAGCCATACATCACTTTATCCATCAAATTGTTTTCTGAAATTTGACGGATAACTTCCTGACCTTTAACATACCCTAATTTACCACCAAACCATGTGATAGGGAAACTAACAGCAAATGAAATTAACATAGCAATAATTGGTCCTAAAATTGAACCTTTTTGAGCTAATGAAATCCCAATACTCATGGCTATAATTCTTACAGTTCCTTGAAATAATGAATCTCCAATTCCAGATAATGGCCCCATTAAAGCAGTTTTGACATTTGTAATCATCTCTGGATTAAATGTATCTGGATGTTCAGCATATTCTTCTTCCATTGCGGCAGTTAATCCTAATACAAAGGCTCCACATTGTGGTGTAATATTAAAGAATTCCAAAGCCGCATTATATCTTTCTTTCTTTTTTTCCAAATCCTCTGGGTCAGGATACAAACGATCTAAAGTTTTAGAAATACCCCACATAAATGCAGTATTCATTTGTCTTTCATAGTTCCAAAGAGTTTGCATACACCAACCACCCCAGAAAAATTCTTTACATTTTTTTCTTAACGGATAATTTCTTTGTGTTTCCAATCCTTTTTTTGACATTATTTCATCCTCCTTACTTTAATCATCTAATTCATCTAACTCATCAATGGATCCATCAGCTGTTTGAACTTTTGAATTATTATCATATTTCAATTGATATAAAATAACAGCAAAGATAATCGCAATAATAGCAATTCCTGTTAAACTTAAACCAGAATAAGCTGCTAAAGCAAATCCAAAGAAGAAGAAAATAGCATTTTTCTTGTTGATAATAACAGAAAGTAACATAGCAAATCCAAAGAATGCAACTAAATTAGCTCCTAATGTAACACCATTTAATACAAATTCTGGAATAAAATCATTAATCAAATTGATAAGATCAGCACCAAAATAAACAGCTATAAACACTGGGATAAAGTAACAAATAGAATATAACATTGGACCCCAAACAATATTAATTGTTTTGGCTCTTTTAAAATTACCAGCTTCTACACTACTATCAATCATATGTGTCATACTAATACGAAGAATATCTGCTCCCGTTTCAATCAATGTACTTAATAAAGTCATTGGTGTCGCAATAGCTAATGCTGTTGAAATGTCTGAACCAGTCATAATAACAATAGCACATCCAACGATTGACCCCATATTCATATCAAAACCAGAGGCACCAATACTCATGAACCCTAAACTTACCATTTCCATAGAAGCACCAACTGCTAGTCCAGTTTTTAAATCTCCTAAGAACAACCCTACAAGTGTACAGGTAATTAATGGTCTTTCAAAATTTAAACGTCCTAACATACGTGAATCTAATCTACCAAACACCGCAATTAGACCTATAACAAATGCATTTAATAACATTTATTTTTCCCTCCTTATTTTTCAAACTTCAATTCCTCTCTCTTTGTTGATGGAAGTTGTTGCATAAATATATGTGTTCCACAATCCATAATCTTTTTTGAATCTTCAACTTCTTCATCATTTAAATAAACAACGTCAGAATACAATTTTGATCCTTCTTTTTTTGCAATTCCTCCATAATTAATTTCTTTAATTTTAGGATACTGTTGAATAAATCTAGCAGCATCTTTTGTACAACCAAATATTATAAAAATTGTATCTTTTAATTCTTCGACTTTTGGCATTTTAGATAAAGCTTTTTCTACAGTAAAAATATTTAATTTTACTCCTGCTGGTTTTGACATATTCAATGCCATTTTTTGAAATTCATCATTTGCTGCTTTATCATCAATAACAATAATTCTCGATACAGCTAAATAGTGTGTCCATGTAAATGCTACTTGTCCATGAACAAGTCTATGATCAACTCTTACAGCTTTTATCATATTTCTCACCTCTCTACAAATCATCTTCATCAGGTATAAAAGCAATTGATTTATTAATATATTTCACACCAAAAAGTTCTTCCTGTGTTTTCATCTCTAATGTATTGTCACTCACTGTCGGAGTCGTTAATAACAAATCAATCAAAAAAGCTAAATTGATATTTGTAATCAGATGAAATGGATAAGTTCCTAAAAACTTCACAAATCCATTATTAACACTCCCACCTAATATATCAGTACAAATCACCAAATCTTCTTTTTCAAAATCATGATTTTCCATCATTTGTGTTATTTGATTATCTAAATTAAAATCTGGTGATGTATAGCAACACATTGCTTTTAAATCTTTCATATCACCGACAATAATATTCAAAGCGCTTACAAAACCATCGGCGAGATATCCATGTGTTGCAATAATAACCTTTTTTCCTTTTTCCATGCTTTATATTCATTCCTTTCTAGCCAAAACATGCTGATTATTTTTAGCATTGTGCCAAAGAAGGTTCGTTACACAATATCTTTGTTATTGCATATGACGACAACTCTCCAGTTTCATCATGTTTTCTCTCCTTCTTTATGAAAGGAGTTCTTCTCATTTAACATACCTGTCATAATGCAAAATAGATTTTATTTTGCATTATGATCAGCATCAATAAATTCATAAAGATAGGCAATTTCACTTGTTGGAATCACAATATTATAGCGTTTCGATATAATATGAAATGCTTCATGAACACACTTAATAAAATGCATATGTGTTTTTTCAAAATTCTCTAAATCGTCAAATTCTGTAATAGCTGTTTTTGTAACAAGTCTTTCAATAAGGCAACAAACATGTATATAAAGTCCTATAAGTGTTTTTCCATCAAACTTTTCTTGCAAACAATCTTGCAAAACATCCATAGCTACACTCACATTGTCTAACAAAACTTGGGGGTTTAAAATGGTTAAATATCCGACAACATTGAGTAAAGTAAAGTTTTTTCGTAAATCAGAAATCATATGATCTAATTCTTCAACATTTAAATATGGTGATAATCTTTTCATAATAATATCTATATGATGACCAGAAATAATGTCCTCTAAAGCAACAAATTTTTGTCCATTCACATGAGGATTAGCCGTCCCTGTAATAAACAATACATTATTGTTATTAAAAATTTCATGATCTTGACCACTAGAAATTAATTGATTGTAATCACAAACCACAAAATCTACAGGAATAGACTTTGTTGATAAACTATTTTCAAATAATTCTCTCATTCGTTGGGCTGTTTGAATTCCACTTTCGCTTGTAAAGATAATAGCATCCTTTTTTTGTCTTTTTACAATTGTATATTTTGCCATTGAATGAGCACTGACTTTTTCTAAAATCATTTTCATATTATTTTCATTCAAAATAGCATTACCAACATTTAATGCTAATCTCGTTGAAACATTATTAATGACACCTACATTACAATTAATCGCTGTACTTAAGCTTTTTCCTAATAATTCTAAAGACCCCATATCCACCATAACAATAACATCTGCATTACTATGCATACGATTAATTCTCTCAACTAGTATTTCTTTAATTTCATCAATTGTTACATCTAATGGCATATCTACAGCATCAAATATATAATTTTCCAGCAAACTATTAACAGCCTCAGCTATTGATGTTGCTGTAGAATACCCATGACAGATAATAATTCCAAATATTTTTTGTGTTTTTCTGACTGTATTATAATGATTAAGATTGACTATCATGATTAATTTAAAAAAACTATCAATATCTGTTTCTAAATTAGAATTGACTAATCGTATCATTTCTTCAACAATTAATGTTTCATTAATGCAATGCTCCTTTAACTGAGTTAATATATTATCTATATCAAAACGATTCTTCTGTTGCCATTTATTTATAGATGAGTGATACAATTCATTCATATACATTAACTTTGCAAAGGTATAGCTAAAGCCACTAGGCAGATTCATATAACGTTTTTTTAATATAGTATCAAAAATATTAGAGAGGGAGATTTCTATACCTTTAATACGTTCTGGAGCAACTCTTTGTTTATATGAAAGAAAATCACTTAATAAGTCAAAATGATGTTGTGCATCTTTTAGGGATTCCTGAAAATCTTGATCTTTAAAAAATGATTTTACAATCATACTAAAATAATCCAAAATATAATCAATCTGATCACTTTTCTTATAAGCTGTTGTATCAATATAAACAATATCTTCATCAGTAACAATCGGAAGTGTTCTTAATAAATATTCTGGCAAATGATATGTATGTATAATGACTTCCTTATTACCTGTATTTTCTTTTAATGCAGATGCACACATAATCTGTATAGCAGATTGTAATCCAATTAAGTTCTGTGAATAATCACCATTAACCAAAGCTCTTAAAACACTACTACTGACTTTAATAATTTTATTCATTTTCCTGCCTTCATTAATCATGAAATGAATAATGAGTTCTTCAATTTCTTCTTTGCTCTTTTCTTTTAATAAAGGCAAAGAAATTAAGACAGGAATATTTTTAAGCAGGCAATCAACCATAAAATGATGCGGATGAATATCAGATAAAAGAATATATCTGATTGTTTTATGGAGATATTTCATTTTTTTGGTATTTGCGCTCTTGCCTATTTCAATCAAATGACATAATTTTTCTTGAAATGATTCGGACATATATTGTGCCCCAGCTAAAATGAAAACAATATAATCATACTGGTCAATCAATCCACTTTTATGTCCATCTCCAAAAATTTTTAATGATACTTGTTCACTATTGGTAGGTGTAAATTCTATCTTAAACACTTTTGCATTTTCATTAATCTTTCCACGCCTTGCTGCATTTTCATAAATGACTTGACTAAGTGTTCTCTTACCTGTACCTTTTGCCCCATACAAAATAATTGGTAATCCGCTTGGTGGATATTCAAAAGCTTCTCTTAATTGTTTAATAGGCTCCGCTAAAGATTTATCATAACCAATAATCTGAGAATAATCACCATCTCCTACGGAATGTTCATTAATATATTGTTTTACTTCCTCTAAGTCATAAAAATCATCATTTTGAAATACCAAATGAAATAATTCTTCCATTTTCTGACGATGCAAAAAATATACAGGTCGAGAATTAATCTTCATCACCAATTTTTCTTTTACAAGTTCATTAAGATATTGACTTGCTAAACTGCGACTAATATGCATTTCTTTTGCAATAGATGATGCTGTAAAATGACTCACTTGAGTAAAATCAAAGTTTTGTGTTAAATCATTCATATAATTTAAAATCATACTTTTTGTACTCCCTGTCACATTCATCATCCTTTCATAAAATGCACTTTTTACATTTCATATACTTAAATATACACTAACTCACTTTTTAGATGATTTAGTGTTGAAAAATTAAACACTATCTTTTTGCCTACCTTTGATAGAAAGTGAGAGTTTTAGAAACACTCACTTTCTAATGACAATTCATTTTAATATTTATATTTCCACATATATTTTCTTTTACTTAATGGATGATCTCTCATATCAGCTAATAAATGATTAAATACATCTAAAAGCGCTGTATGGAAATCATAATCATAATATTCACTAACTTCACCTAATTCATGTGAACCATATTTTTCCAAATCAATCACTGTATGATGATGATTGTACTGATCTAAGAATCGAATAGCTCTTTCGTCCAATGCTTTCGTTTTTCCAGTTGATTTTAATAATAAGAATGCTGTATCTGGATCAGTGATTTCAAATGGACCATGGAAATATTCTCCTGTATGAATAACTGCTGAATTGATCCATTGCATTTCCATTAAAATACAAATTGTTTCTTGTTGTGCAGCAGACCATGCTGTACCACTTCCCATTGTATAAATAACTGGATTATCTTTATATTGAATAGAAAATTGAATAGCTTCAGGAACAATAGCTTTTTGTGCAGCTGGTACTAATTCATTCATTTTATTCATTGCTTCTACCATTGCTTCATATTGACCAGTTCCTTCCACTTGATATAAAGTTTCATAAGCAATTTTTAAGATATAAGCAGATTTTCCTACTTCAAATGGAATACCTTCTCCATCTTCAAAAACAATTGTATAATCAGAAACTTCATGAATACCTGTATCTTGTGCTTCATGTGTCAATCCAATAACTGTTGCTCCTTTAGATTTTGCAACACGTCCTGCTTCTACTGTTTCTGCAGTATTTCCACCTCTAGATGCAATGACCACGATTGAGTTTTCACCAATACAAGCTGGTGTATCATGAACAAATTCATTTGCTGAAGTATAACTTGTTGTTATATTTTTAGCTTCTCTTTGAACATAGTAATATGCTGCATAGAAACATGCTAAAGACCCTCCAACACCTGCAAAACTTAAATTTTTAATTTGTTTTTCTGAAGTAATTTCTTCAATTATTTTTTTGACATCAAACATTTTCTATTTCCTCCTTTTTTGATGTTCTCTTTTGATACCTCTACTATACCAAACTCATTTTTTGTTATAAGTAGTGTTGACATATTTGTCTTAATGTTCTGTTTTTTATAACTTTTTCTGATTTTTTGACATTTTTCAACACTACTCTAACAGTCATATCCCTTTGTTTTTTTATAATCTACAAAAGTGTTGAAAAATAAAAAATGGAAATCATTCCATTTTTTATAACTCTATTCATTAGTTTTGGTTTGAACATAATCATTAAACTTAGAAAATCTTGGATGCGTATTCCATGTTTGTAATTCTTCACTGATCTGATAAGATAAAACTTGAAATACCGGTAAAATGTACAAAGGCATTAATAATGGTTCATGAATATGAAAAGGAATTCTTATCGCATGTTCATCATCAACCAAAGGGCTATTCGTGATTGCATAAGTTCGTGGTGTAACACTTTGAATGGCTTGATAAATTGAGATGATACGTGAACTTCCCTGTGAACAATCATCAATACACCACACTGTATATGCTGGTGTCAATTGGAGATTAAATCCATGAATAAATTCTTCTGCTTCATAAGCCATACATGGATGCTTTGTTGTTTCTGCCATTTTCAATGCCCCTTCTAAAGCAATGCCATAACTTTGAATGAATCCTATAAAAAATGTTGGATTCAAAGAAGTCATTTCATATAGATGCTTTTGATAAAATTGTTTTGTTTCTTCTTGAATTATTTGATTACGTTCAGGTACCTCTAATAGTTCCTTAATGATTTCATCATAAACTTCTTGATGAATACAATGTTTTTTCAAACCAGATACCAATGCAAATAAAATCAAATATTCAATCAGCATCACAATACCTTTTGTGACATATCCTACAGTTTCTATTCCCATATGATAATCTACAACAATATCTGCATATGATTTCAAATCATCATTTTTTTGTCCTGTTATAAGGACAGCTTCTCGATGAAGTGATTTTAATTTTTGAAGTGCTTGAATACAATTTGTAGAATGACCACTTTGTGAAACCACAAAAACAAAATCATCTTCTGTTATTTGATTTTCAAAATATACAAAACTCATAGGTGAAATGACTTTAACATCACAATTTAAATATTTCATTAAAAATGGTTTTGCACATTGTGCCCCATTAAAACTAGAGCCACAAGCAATAATCCATAGGGACTGATATTCTTTTTGTAAATAAAGCTGTACCAGAGGCTTTGTTATTTCTTCTATATTTATGATATTGTCTTTCATCTGTTGTGGTGTTTCTTGAATATATGTCATCATAGTTACCTGAATATTCTTCTTTAATATATCAATAACATCTATCAAAGAATCTACTATAGCAAAAGTTTCTCTTTTCTGCTTTTCTTGTGCCGGTGCTAAATCTGGAATCATAATACAAGGAATATGCGCACGATATGCAGCTTCGACACCCACATATGAATCCTCCAATACCCATGCCTCTTGTGAATCGACACCAAAATAATTCAATACTGTTTCATAAATTTCTGGATGTGGTTTCCTTAAATGAACTTCATTGCCACACAATATATAATCAAATTGATCCCATAACTGTAATCGAGATAATCTTTGATAAGTTGTGTCTTTATCTGTCGCTGTTGCAACTGCTACAGGAATAGATAATGATTGAATAAAACGTAATAATTCCATAAGACCTTTCTTTATATCAATTCTTTCTTTTAGAAGCTCATCACCATATTCTCTCACTTCTTGTAAAATCTTTTCTGGATGAGCAAATTGTCGAAGATCGTTCTTCACAATATCTTCAACTTCTTTACCATTTCTCCCTACACATTTTAAAAAAGTTGTATTTCCCAAATCCTGTACACCATAACGCTTTCCAACACTATCCCAAGCTTCTTGCCATCTTGCTTCTGTATCAAGCATAAGACCATCAACATCAAAAATAATTAATTTTGGTAACATTTTCTTCCTCCTTATTTTATTGAATCATGAACATATGTTGTTAAATTCACAATCCATTTTCCTGTTTGATAACGTTTAATTCCTAAAATCACTCTCACAATTTGTTCTAATTGGCAAATCAAAAAAACAATAGCTATACTTTGAATCTGAAAGATATGAACACTTATAAATGCTAATGGAATTCCTACACTCCACATCAATCCACTATCAAGTAAAGTTAATACCTTAGAATCCCCTCCAGCTCTGAGTGAAGAAAAAACAATAACGATAAAGAATCGTAACGCTATACGCAAAGCAAAAACTTTCACAATAAGTATAGCTTCTTGAATGACTTGTGGATGAGTCAAGTCAAAGATTTGGACAAAAAGAGGCGAACCAAAATAAATGAATATCAGACAGACAACTGACATAGCAGTTGCTAAAGTCATTAAATAATCACCTTCTTCTTTTGCTTTATGACCATCACCATAACCTAATGAATAACCAACAATTGCAGCTACTGCATTAGAAAATCCATTTGCAAAAGCATAAAATACATTTGATATTTTTTCTCCAACATAATAAGCATCCATAGATCGTGTTCCTAAAGCTCCAAATGCTTTAATAAATAATGTTGAGCCAAACCCAAATAATAGTTCATTAAATACAATAGATTGTGTTTTTTGTAAAATGGGTTGAATAAAATAACGGTCAAATGTAAACATTTCTTGAAAACTACCTATAAAAGGTTGTTTTGTTTGATAAGCATACAAAACATGAATACATAATGATGACATTTGAGCTATACATGTTCCCATAGCTGCACCTTGTATCCCCATTCGTGGAAAACCATACAATCCGAAAATAAGTACATAATTCACGACTATATTCATGATCATTGCAATAATTCCTATAATCAAAGGTACTTTTGGACGATTAATATTGCGATAAGTCATATTGAAAACAAAACTTAACGCTAATGGAAAATATGAGAATTTTGCAATATTTAGATAGGCTAGCCCATTTTGAATAACACTTGCATCACTTATATAAAATTGTAAAATCACTTTCCCAAAAAAACTTGCTACAGAAAACCAAAATAAACCTGAAATCAAAGCTAACAAGACACTTAAACCAAATGACTTTTTGAAACATGTAAAATCCTTAGCACCAAAAAATTGCACAGAAAAAATTCCAACTCCTGCAGCACTTCCCCAAGAAACCGATGTACATAACGTTTCAATCTGTACAGCCGTTCCTACTGCTGTCACTTGACCAATCCATGATACCATTAACGAATCTACAATCCCCATACAACTTGAAATCAATTGTTGAAAACCTAAAGGGATTGCCATAGAAAAAACATATTGATAAAACTTTCGTGGACCAATATATCGTTTGATTTTATCTAACATTATCACCTCATCTCCCTTTCTTTTTTTATCATATAAAAATCTATTTAATAAGAATTCAGTGTTTAAATAATTGTCACTTTTTATATATTTTTGACACTTTTTAAAAAGCGGTTCTTAAAATTTTGATAATATCCAACAAATAATATAGATGTTGCTGCCCATGAAATAGGATAACATACAACAACCATATGAAATGAAGCAAACATATCAGGAATCCCAATAACCCAAAGAATTCTTAATAAACAAACTCCACAACAAACAATAATCATTGGTTTGAATGCATCTCCACATCCTCGCATTGTAGCCGAAATAATTTCAGCTCCACTATATGTAACATAATATGGAACAATATAATAGATAATTTGAACAGTTTCTAAAATAACTTGCGAATCATTTGAAAACAATGATGCAATCTGTCTACCAAAAGTCATCAAACAAATACTTAGAAAAATGGCTGAGATACTTAACATGCCAATACAAATTTTCATTCCCTGTCGCACTCTTGTATAAAGCCCAGCTCCATAATTTTGACCTACAAAAGTTGTTAATGCTGAACTGTATGCAGCGGCTATCATAAAAAACAGGGCATCTATTTTACAATAAACAGTCCATGCGGCAATCATAGATGTTCCAAAAGAATTAATTTTAACTTGTAAAATAATATTGGAAACTGCATACATAACTGCTTGTAACCCCGCTGGAATACCAATTTTTAAAACATTTTTTAAAATTTCTGTATCAAACTCTATCTTTTTCAAACATAATTGATAACAGCCTTTTGCTTTAATTAGTTTGTAACAGACAAGAAGTGCAGAAACAAACTGTGCAATAGCTGTCGCAATACCTGCCCCAGCAATTCCCATGTAAAAATAAACAATAAAAATATAATCTAAAACAATATTAATAAAAGTACAAATCATAAGATATATTAAAGGCGTGTGACTATCTCCAATAGCACGTAATACTCCTGTTCCAATATTATAGACAACTAGAGGTATACCACCTAAAAAATACAATCGCATATACAAAGTTGCTGCCTCTAATATATCTGATGGAACTCCCATCATATTTAAACACTTTCCAGAAAAAAACAAGCCAAATAAAGTCATTATCAAGCCACAGACAATAGCTAAAGCAAAAGATGTATGAACAGTTTTAGAAACACGATGTTCTTGATTTGCTCCAAAAAACTGAGCAATCAAAACAGTTGTTCCTGAAGATAATCCAACAAAAAAATCCACCAGCAAACTAATAAGATTTCCTGTTGATCCAACAGCGGCTAATGCCTGAGTCCCTACATACTGTCCAACAATAATTGTATCAACGGTATTATATAACTGTTGAAAAAAAGTTCCTATTAATATAGGAAAAAAGAATTTCAGAATTTGCTTCCATATTTTCCCTTTCACTAATGAATATTGCATTATTCGTACACCTCCCTTAATAAAGTGTACTTTAATTCGTATGTCAAAAGAAAAAGTGTATGAATTTTCGACGAATTTTGATTTATTTAAACACTAAAAATAAGAAGTATGAAAATATTAAACACATCCCATAAGACATTTATGAATAGAAAAATCATTGATAATATCCTAAATAATATAAAAAACATTGAATATATATCTATTATCAGATACATATTCAATGCTTAATTCCTAATCTAATCATTATTTTTTATATTTCATTATTCTATTATAAATTCCAGCAATGATTCAATGGTCCACTGCCATGTCCTAAATTTAGATTAGCTTTTAATGCTCCTGTAATATACTTCTTGGCTTTTTCCACACTTGTTTTTAAATCATAACCTAAAGCCAGATTGGAAGCTATGGCACTAGATAAAGTACAACCTGTTCCATGTGTATTTGGATTGTCAATATGCTCACATTCTAGCCAATAAACCTCATTATTTATGACAAGTAAATCATCAGCACGTTTTTCAAAATGTCCTCCTTTAATCAAAATAGCTCCTTGATACCATTGTTGTATTTCTTTAGCCGCTTGAATCATATCCTCTTTACTTTGAATCGTATGATTCACTAAAACTTCTGTTTCAGGAATATTCGGTGTGATGATACAAGATAATGGAATCAACTCACTTTTTAAAGCTTCTAAAGCACTATCAGCTAATAAACGTGAACCACTTGTAGAAACCATCACAGGGTCTACAACAATATTTTTAGCATGATATTTTTTCAATTGTTCAACAATTTTATGAATTAATTCTGGTTGTGAAACCATTCCGATCTTGACTGCATCTGGATAAATATCTTCAAAAACACATTGAAATTGTTCTTCTAAAAAATAAGGAGTCACATCCATAATATCTTTAACACCTAATGTATTTTGAGCAACCAATGATGTAATAATACTCATTCCATAGACTTTATGAGCCATGAATGTTTTTAAATCGGCCTGTGCCCCAGCCCCTCCTGTTGGGTCCGTTCCTGCAATTGTTAAAACTGTTTTCATAAAATATCCTCCTTAACTTTTCCTTTTAAATTCTGGGCAGCCTTGAACACATCATCTTGAGCCATAATAGCACTGACTACAGCTACTCCATCAATGCCTGTCCCTTTTAATTGTGAAATATTATTCTGTCCAATACCTCCAATAGCAATCACTGGAATATCAACAGCTTGACAAATATCTTTTAACGTCTGTATTTCCACTTTTTTGGCATCATCTTTTGTGTGTGTCACAAAAATAGAACCCACTCCTAAATAATCGGCTCCATCTTGTTGTGCTTTTAAAGCCTGTTCCACAGTTCTTACTGATACACCCAATATTTTATCCGGTCCAATCATCTCTCTTACCTTTTTTGCATCCATATCATTTTGCCCAACATGCACACCATCCGCTTGAACTGTTATCATCACATCAACATCATCATTAATAATCAAAGGAATATGATGTTGGTGACAAAGAGATAAAAGTTGTCTAGCTGATTCAACAAAATATTTTTGATCCAAATGCTTTTCTCTTAACTGAACACAAGTCACACCACCTTGAATTGCCTTTTCAACTGTTTGAATCAGTGATTCCTTTAACCAGCGACGATCTGTAACCAGATATAATGGCATGGCTTTCTTAACATCTTTTTTCAATCTTCATTCCTTCTTTCAATATACCATCATTCATAAGTGATAAATAATCCATCAAATAAACTCTTAAACTTCCCACACCTAATTTCTCAACAAGCATTTTATTTTTTGCCAACTCTCCACAATATCCCATCAATGCACTGACATAAGTACATGCTTCTAACAGTCTTTGACGATGAACAACCATAAATGCAGACATAATTGCACTTAACATACAACCTGTTCCTGTAATCATAGACATTTCTTGACATCCATTTCTAACAATATAAGCATTTTGACTATCCACAATCACATCAATAGCTCCACTAACCGCTATAATCGCTCCTGTCTTTGAACTGAGTTGTTGTAACCATATTATATTTTCATCTAAGTTTTCATCCGTTATACTATCTGATGCATTCGCATCAACACCTCTTGATTGTGACTGGATATTCATTAAAGCTTTCATTTCTGAAATATTTCCTCTAATGACATCAAAATGAACTTCTTTTAATAATTGTTGAGTTGTCTGATAACGTAATTGACTTGCGCCTATTCCAACGGGATCTAATAAAACAGGGTGTTGTAAGGCATTGGCTTTTTTTCCAGCTTTCATCATAGATGGAATGGTTGCCTGATTCAATGTTCCAATATTAATCAGCAATCCTTGACAAATAGATGTAATGTCTTCTACTTCTGCCTCATCATCAGCCATAATAGGACTCCCGCCAATTGCGAGTAAAGCATTGGCACAATCGTTCATTGTCACTTTATTAGTGATACAATGAATTAATGGTTTAGCATTTTTGACTTGTTCTATCATCTTTTCATCCTCCTTACAAAAAAAAGAATATATCAAGGGATATACTCTTAATACTCATTTTATATCCCTACGTTGGCATTATCCAAATCAGGTATGGTCGAAGTTCACAACTTCCTCTCAGCCTATTTATAAGCTCCCTTTTTTATTATCATAGCACTTCTCTTTAAACACGTCAAAAAAAGATGAAGCTATTTTTTCATCTTAATCACATAAATCACTTCATCTTCTGTTTCTGATATATCTACACTTATGTCTACCCCAGCCTGTTGTACCATCATGGCAGCCTGATCTAATGTATTCATCGCTATCTTTAAATTTTGTGAAATACTCTTTGTTTTAGGTTTAGGTTTCTTTGGTTCAATTTTCTTTTTAATCTTTTCTTCTGTCTGTTCAACATTTAAACCTTTATCCATAATTTCTCTTAACATATTATTTTGTTTAGCAGTTGTATCTAATTTCAATAAAGCTCTGGCATGTCTTTCTGTAATATCTTTTCTTCGTACTGCCTCTTGTACAGTCATCGGAAGTTGTAATAATCTTAATTTATTTGCAATCGTCGATTGCTTTTTACCAACCTTTTGAGCTAATTCTTCCTGTGTTATATTTTGCGTATCCAAGATTTGTTGATATGCCAATGCTTCTTCAATAGCCGATAAATTTTCTCTTTGAATATTTTCAACAATCGCTGCTGTTGCTGTTTGTTGTTCATCATAATTTTGAACTAAACATGGAACTTCTTTGATACCTGCTAAAAGACAGGCACGATAACGTCTTTCCCCAACAACAATCTGATACTTTCCTTGATAAGGTCTAACAACAATAGGTTGTAATAATCCATTTTGTTGGATAGATACAGCTAATTCTTGAATCTTCTCATTTTCAAAATGAGTTCTTGGCTGATGACCATTGGCTTCAATTTTATGAATATCTATAAATTTATATTTTGGTTCTTTCACAAAATCCTCTCCTTACAATTCGCTCATTATTATAACATCTTTATTGAAAAAACAAAAGAAATCAATGATATAAAAAAGACAATTATCAACAAGTTTTATATGAACTCATTTTTAATTGTCAAAATAATTCTTTTAATCTATTAAATTTAAATAACAAAAAGCATTATATATACCATCATCATTTACATCTGTTGTAATATAATCAGCAGCTTCTTTAATTTCTTTACCACCATTTCCCATAGCAACATTATAATCACAACATTCAAACATAGATAAATCAATTTTCGCATCACCAAATGAAATCGTATCTTTTTGATCTGCTCCTAGATAATCTAATAACACTTCAATCGCATGTCTTTTGGTAATCCCTGTTGGTCCTAAATCACCATATAAAGCCACTTCACCTTTGCCACCCCAAGTATTTGCTATTAAATGAGGAAATTCCTTTTGTGAATCTAAATGATCTTGATAACGACTTAAAATAAAGCTAATTTTATTGACATCATCTCGATACAAATCTTCACCCTGCAAATGAATAAAACCATCCATAAACTTTTTTGAAGTTTCCTTAGCTTTAGTCAAATCTGCACCTTTTCCCTGTGCATATTTAATCATTGTTTCAGGTCCCTGCTCTAACATATAATCATTACAATACATACCACTGTTAGCTTCTAAATAAAACCCTAGATGTCTTTCATTACACCAGTCTACAATATGTTTGACATCTTCCTTTGATAATCCCTGATGCATCACGACATGCCCATGATCTTCTACATAAGCTCCATTCCCACCAATCATACCATCTAATTCACAAAGGTTTCTCTGTTCAATTTCAGCTTTTGAACAACCTGTACAAATATAAACTTTATGTCCATTTGCACGTGCCTGATTAACTGCCTGAGCAGCTGAAGCTGGTAATTTTGCCTCATAATCAATTAATGTTCCATCAACATCTAAAAATATAATCTTGCTCATATTGTCTCTCCTTTTCCACTATTATTTTTATTATAACATGTTTCAAAAAAATAACAGCATGAAATCATGCTGTTATTGAACTTTCACTTCACCAGATAAGACTTTCTGATAATCTTCATAATTCTTTTGAAGCAGTGCTGGGGTATCTAATTCATAAGGACATCGACTTGAACATTGACCACAATGCAAACAACCTTCAATCTTTTTCATTTCTGCCTGCATATCTTCAGTCAACCAGTTTTGTGATGGTGCTCTTCTTAACATCAATGACATACGGGCACATTGATTAATCATAATACCTGCTGGACATGGCATACAATATCCACATCCTCGACAGAAATCACCTGATAATTCTATTTTTTCTTTTTCTATAAATGCCTTCATTTCATCATCAAGAACCGGTGTATCCTGCATATAGGATAACCATTCATCTAATTCACTTTCTTTTTGAATTCCCCAAATAGGTAAAACATTATCAAATTGACTCATATAAGCCATTGCTGGACGTGACTGATTAATTAATCCTCCAGCTAACCCTTTCATCGCAATGAATCCCATATTGGCTTCTTGACTCTTTTGAACCAGTTCTATTTCTTTTTGAGATGATAAATAACTAAAAGGAAATTGAATCGTTTCATAGAGATGAGAATCAACAGCATCTAATGCAACTTGTAACTGATGAGCAGTGATTCCAATATGTCTGATTTTCCCTTGTTTTTTAGCTTCTAACATACATTCATACATACCTGTTCCATCATTTGGTGCATAAACTTGTGAAGCACAATGAAACTGATAAATATCCACATAATCTGTTTTCAATAACGATAATGATGTGTCCAATTGCTTCCAAAATTCCTCAGGTGTCGTTGCCATTGTCTTTGTTGCAATATAATAGCTACTACGCGGATAAATATGTAATGCTTCTCCTAATTTTTCTTCACTGTCGCTATAAGCTCTTGCTGTGTCAAAAAAACGCATTCCTCCATCATAGGCTTTTCTTATAATAGTGACCCCTTCTTCTTTAGAAACTCTTTGAACGGGTAATGCTCCAAACCCATTTTGTACAACTTGAATACCTGTACTTCCTAAAATGATTTCCTTCATACGCCTAACCTCTTTTCTTACTTTTTATTCTAACACAACTTATTTCTTTTTTGAAAGCTTGATATTTTGAATCGTATGACAATAAGGACATTGAACATGATAATCTTGAACCTGACGATTCACATTGCCTATAACCTGAAAAAAGTGAGGTTTCCATGTTCGATGACAATGTTGACATTGAAAATAACGATTTTGACTTACTATGACATATAAAATAATCATACATAAAACAATGCCTAGAACACCTATCATTATCATTTTCAATACTTCCTTTCCTTATTGATTTTCTTCAAAAAATAATCTTTATCAGATTCTATCATATATACTTACTGCCTTCTTTAATGGAAAGTTTAGCCATTTTTTCATGATATTGTTGGATAAAATCACGAACCCATTGTGGATTTGTTTTAGAATAATCTCTTAATATCCAGCCTATCGCTTTGTTGATAAAAAACTCATGACTATTCAAATTATTCACAAGAATCTCTTCTAACAAGATGGTATTTGTTTTTTCTTTTCGTCCTAACTGATGATCAATAGCTAATCTTCTTAGCCAAAAGTCATCATCTAATGACCATTCCAGCATTAAATCATCAACACGTTGGTCTGTTAATCCAATTTGACCAATAATCGTATCAAAATTATCAATAGAATCCCACCATTGTTTATCTTTTATATAAACTTTCATATGCTGAATATCTTCATAAACCAATTGATTTTGAAACATTTTTAAATAATCACAGACAAAATATTGAAATTCTCTATGGGAATCTTGATAACATAAATCTAAAAAATCCCAATCAATTTGTTTGTATTTCTTTTCCTGTTTCAAAAAATCTTTATAAAGCTTTCTTCTTTGAGGGGTTGGTATTCCGTAGAAAACAAACTGATTTTTCATATATTGGGCCATAGATAAAGCTTGATTTTGATCTTGCATATTTTCAAATAACTGTTTGATATATAAATACTTATCCATCATTCCACATCCTTAGTTTCATTATAACATAAAAGACGAGTTTCCTCGTCTTATAAATCACATATTCCTTTACCTTCACCATACATGCTATACCAGTCGGCATTGAAATCATCTACTGCTTTTTCTATGCTTGGATTCTTGAAAATCTGTTTCA
>OGPH01001227.1_pt1 | contig 20587 bp, 20 predicted proteins | sample 1552891 | NCBI WGS metagenome assembly OGPH01 (sample SAMEA2580272, study PRJEB22360) | human gut metagenome | biome: human gut; feature: human-associated habitat; material: faeces | place: Denmark | collected 2008/2010 | reverse complement strand
CCGGGGGCACAAACAAGGGAGACAAAACGGCATATGCGGAGGGCTGAGTAGTAACCGTTCCGCCTCCTTTTGTAGAAATAGTCTTTACAATATACAATAAACGGTGTTATTATATGTAGTAATTAAAACCGTATGTGATGGTGAAAAATATCGGAGGAAGAGATGAGCTATAAGATTGTGGTTGACAGCTGCTGTGAGTTGCCGGAGGAATTGAAGAAAGACGAACGTTTTGAGATTGTGCCCCTGGGGCTGGAAGTCGGAGAGTGGAGAATTCCGGATGATGAGAATTTCAATCAGGCGGAATTTTTGCGCAAGGTGGCTGAATGCCCGGAGTGTCCCAAGTCATCCTGCCCTTCTCCGGAACGATATAGAAAAAGCTATGAATGCGACGCTGAGAATATCTATGTGGTGACTCTGTCCGCGAATCTGAGTGGGAGTCATAACAGTGCGGTGGTAGGAAAACATCTGTATGAAGAGAAGTACGGAAAGGATACGAAAAACATCCAGGTGATAGATTCCTGTTCCGCTTCCTGCGGGGAGACACAGATCGCCCTGAAGGCAATGGAACTGGAAGAAGAAGGGCTGCCTTTTGACGAGATTGCCCGGAGGCTGGAACATTTTCGGGATGAGCTGACCACTTATTTTGTTCTGAATAACCTGGAAACACTGCGGAAGAACGGACGGCTTACCGGTGTGAAGGCGCTGGTGGCTTCCACGCTGAATATCAAGCCGGTGATGGGCTCCACACCTGAAGGCACCATCATTCAGCTGGGACAGGCCGTTGGACTGAAGAAGGCGCTGATGAAGATGGCACAGAGAGTGGCGGATGAAGTAAAAGATCCCCAGAAAAAATGCCTGATGATCACCCATTGTAACAATCCTGAAAAAGCGGAATGGGTGCGCGATATGATCCTGGAAAAGGCTGCATTTGCGAAAACGCTGATTATGGATACAGCCGGGATCAGCAGCATGTATGCCAATGACGGCGGGATTATCATTGCGGTGTAAGAAAGGGATGGAATTGCAGTAGGAGGGCATGGCCGAAAGGTCATGACCTCTTGTTTTTTGGGGAGTCGTTGGCTCTGTCTGGCGCATAAACTATGATTTCCATCACAAATTCACGGACAATAGTGGGTGCCCGTTTCCGAATGCCTGCATTTTTCCATGGCAAGTGCAGCCTCCCATTCCTCCTTGAACTGCCGGATGGACTGCTGTCTATGGGATCGTTTATCATTTACGGCTCTTATGGCAACGTCAAAGAGCGCATCGCCTAGCTGCCATCTGTCCTGTGTGCGGTTATACCCGCCAAAAAGAGCAAAAGCAGTTGCCCCAAGGGTATAGACGTTTGTAACCTCGTCAATGGTTGCTCCGATCTGGTATTCTTCAGGTGACTGGAAGCGAGAACTTCCCCACATACGTCCCATATCATTGGAACAAGGTTGCTTACGGAAGAAATCGATGTCGCAGATCGTTGTTTTGCCATTCTCAAAATCATACAGAATGCTTCCATCATAGAAGTCGATGGCCACATAGTTCTGAGAGGCGATATATTCAAAAAAGCGCAGTATGTCATGGAACACGGTCAGTCTGGCGTCAACGGGCAGCTGCATAAAGCGATGGTGCGCTGCAGGATACATCCTTCCCATGCAATCGCCAGAGGCCCACTTGAACACCATAGCAAATCCACCGCCAATATCCTTGGCTTCAACCAGTTCAATCAAGTTCTCATGTTTCAGTTCTCTATATATGGGCAAAGTCATTTTCAGTCGGGCAATCGCATCTGCAGGCTCACCGGTGTACTGTTCGGCAGGAGCGCCCGCGAATTTAATGAAATAGCGCTGACCATCTTTTTTGGTTCCAAAGCAGATATTTCCGGAATCCTGACCGTCGAAGACTTTGAATACCGTACCATACTCGCTCAGGAAACTGAAATCGAAGGCACGTTTCAGCTTAAAAGGCACCCCATCAGCATACTGCAGATAGTAACCTTTGAAATACCAAGCAGGTATGGGATTGCGCATATTGTTGCACCAGGACAGCACTTCCCTGGCCTGATTCAGCATGGTATCCACTTCGGTCTGACCGAAAGGAATTGCCCAACATATGGAGGAGAGCGTATTGCTCGAAATATAGAGAGCAAGAAGTTTCCAGAACTTCAGCGGCACATCGCCATCAAAATAGCCGTTTACCATACCTGAGGCAAAGAGAGGTGACCTCTGGGCACACCAAACGATACGGTTAAACTCTTCCCATGGATCACCATAGTCGTTACGGTTGAAGTCAATGATGTAAAGCTGACCTTTTCGGTCGATCATCATGTTTCCGATATGGTAGTCTCCATGCTGATAAACCTGTGGTCTGCCTTTCAGTAAATGACGGTTCTCATTTATGTAGTCGATGAATGCCTGCCCATTCTCATATTTGATGGGGAATTCATCGTATTTTCTGATCTTATCATCCATCTTCCGGTTAAATCGGCTTTCCCAGTCTTCCTGTGTTGCAGGAGCTGGTATAGAATGGATCTTGCGCAAGATGCGGCCGGATTCAAGGCCATAGATATACTGCTCTGTGTCAGACTGAGCTGATATGATTTCTTCAGCATTAACGCCGTCGATCCAACTTAGGACGGTATAGACACCCTCTTCACATGTGCCAAACTCGATTGGCTGGCACATGGGCACTCCAAAGGAAGCCACTTGTTTCATCATATCGAATTCAGACCGTTTCGCATCATACTGCGCAATGTCAGAGACCCGCAGAAGATACCGTGTACCGTTTTCATCAGTAGCACAGTATTTCTTATCGCAGGACCAACCTTTGTTTATTGGTTCTCTTGTTGCAAAATTCATCTGTGGCCTCCTGAAGATCTTTCTATTACACAAATTGGGCTTGATTCGTTTTCGTCTTATAGCGAGCTCGTTGCCTCATCACGGATCTGTATGCTTTTGCGTCAGATATTTGATATATTCCTGCCCGAAGGAACGAATGCTTTCAAGCACCGGCTGAAATTTTTCTCCCATTTCGGTAAGAGAGTATTCCACCTTTGGAGGAATATCGTTGCAATTCATTGAATCTGACCGATCCATCGCTCAGATAATGGATAATCAGGAACGCCCATTTACCCTGGATCAGCCTCTGTGTTGTGTAAAATGGCAGCGTCCAAACCGTTCCTCCATAGATCAAAATTCTCCTTTCAGGAAATCCTTATACGTTAAAGGATTCCTTCTGTCCAAGTGCAGTACAGATCTCAGCTTTTCCGTTCTCTAAATGAAACATTCCCGGCTGATAACCTGTCTCGTCGTTATACAGTTTCTGCATGGCAGGTGCCTTAGCCAGAATGGCCTGCGCCAGCGCGTCATTTTTTTCTATGACTGCTTCACCATCGTAGCGAAGAAATTCGTCCCCGTCTACGGCGAGGATTTCAACATGAGGATTCGTCTTCATCTGCTGAAAAACATTTTTAAATGTCCCCGTCCCGAAGTAGATTGTATTATTTCTTAAAAGATGGAGACGAAATGGGCGTCCTTTGGGCTGGTATCCGTCGACGGTCAGAAAAACCATACGCCTGCCCGGTCAAGAAACTCGTTAACTTTTTCTGCATTTGTCATAATGATTGTCTCCTTTACTTTATCATATTTCTGGTTCAATAAAAAGAACCGATATAGAAAAATACCGCGGTTCATTGTTCTGAACCTGACTAATATTATAAATTTATGAAAACTAAAAACAAGTACGATCATCAAAGATACCAGGTATCACAGAAGATACAATGACATACAAGTTGCACTCGTCCAAACCCAATAAAATGTGCTATAATACAGGAAAAGAAAGAGGAGGAGGTTTTCTATGTCAGACAATCATCAAGAAATCCCGCTTGCAAAGGTAATTACGCCCCCCGTGATCGATCACGAGAAGGAAGGCATCTGTTTTAAGGAAGGTGTGGAATACGTTTCCCATGACGGAAGGGCGTACCGTATGGACATTCAATATCCGGCGAACGCACAGGGAAAACTGCCCGCCGTGATTTGGGTGCATGGAGGAGGTTGGTCGGATGAGAACCTGACCAGAAAATATCTTCCTTCCCGGGAGATTGCGGATTTGGTGAAAAGAGGATATGTGGCGGCCAGCATCGATTATCGGTTAAGTCAGGTGGCCCGTTTCCCGGCTCAGATCGAAGATTGTAAGAGCGCAGTGCGCTTCTTGAGAGCCCATGCGGAGGAATATCATGTGGATCCGGAACATATCGCGGCTTGGGGAGAATCTGCCGGAGGACATCTGGTGGAACTGATGGCATTCACAACGGACGATGAATTTGTTGATTCCAACTACCCGGGTATTTCCTCCAGGATTCAGGCTGTTATTCCGTGGTATGCGCCGTATGATTTGAGGGAAAAGGAAGGAGAAGAGGAAGAGGGAAAAGAAGTTTACCGCAACCTTTTCGCCTATGAAGATGAACAGGAACGCCGGCGCGTGAGAGCGGCGGCAAGCCCGGTCACTTATGCGGCACGCTCCAATCCGCCCACGCTCCTCATGCATGGGGACTGCGACCTGTTGGTGGATTTTGCTGACAGCGAGCGGATGTATGAGGCCATGAAAGCTGCGGGCAACGATGTGGAACTGGTGAAGGTGACGGGCCAGGGCCATGGATTTTTTGACGGAGAGGAATATTACCTGAAAATTTACCAGTTCCTGGATGACAAACTGAAGAACGGGTAATGTGGAAATGGATAATGTAAAAATGAACCTGAGGGTTTATTTTTTACACGGCAGGCGGAATGAATGATAATTTTCCGATTTTCATTTCCCTTTAATCTTTCCTGTATAGACTGAAGGCATCAAAGAAAAATATACAGGAGGAAAGAAATATGGAAAAATTATTGGCAAAGAAACGCGTGCTTCTGACAGCGGCTGCTGCTGTAGCTGCTGTCGTTGTAATAGGTCTGGCGGCGGTGCTGTTTCTCAGGGTGGACAGCGGCCAGGCACAGAACATTGCGCTGGAGCGTGCGGGCGGCGGTGAAATTGTCCGGGAAGAAGTGGAGCGGGAAGGCCTGCTGAACGAATACAGCTATACGGTTGTCAACGGTGACAGCTGGTATGAGATCGAATTGAACGGCTTCGGAAGAGTGACGGAAATGGAAAGCCGAATGGGAGAAATGCGAAAGGACTGAGAGAACGGATGAACATCATGATAGCGTCGGATATTCATGGTTCGGCATATTACTGCGGGAAAATGCTGGAGGCGTTCGACCGGGAGCAAAGCGACAAGCTTCTGCTTCTGGGAGATCTTCTCTATCACGGGCCGCGCAATGACTTGCCGCGCGGATATGACCCAAAGGAAGTGATTGCGCTGCTAAACGCCAGAAAGGAGAGGATCCTCTGTGTCAGAGGCAACTGTGATACAGAAGTGGATCAAATGGTGCTGGAATTTCCTATCATGGCGGATTATTGTATCCTTTTTGCAGGGCAGCATATGATCTTCGCCACCCATGGGCACAGATATCACAAAGACGCCATGCCTCCCCTTGGAGAGGGGGATATCCTTCTTCATGGACACACGCATATCCCTGCATGGGAACCCTGCGGCAGCAATCTTTATTTGAATCCGGGGTCCGTATCGATCCCGAAGGAAGGAAGCTGCCATGGATATATGCTCCTTTCGGAGAAAGAGATCTTGTGGAAGGATCTGGAAGGGGAGGTCTATCATAGCCTGTCCATTTAGGGTGGTGTTTCTTCATTGTATTTATGATTCAGCCGTGTCTGTCTATGGCTAGCCATAAACAGGCACGGCTGAATTACTCTACCTGCTGTCCTTCGCCTGTCTGCAGGCCTGCTGCAGGGTTTCGCGGGAAGAGGGGGAGATGCGGATTTTGGTTCCGTCCGTCATGAGAAGATGGAACAGGCCGACTTTCTCCACACATTTCAGGTTGACCACGGAACTGCAGCCGATCATGGCCAGCAGGCCGGAATCGCTGATGCGGATATAGCCGAGATCCGCTTTGGTGGTGCCGCGGGCAGAGTCGTCTACATTAAAGCCCAGCGTGGAGCAGAAATTCAGCATGGTTGCGATCGGTTTCCGTTCGCTGCCGTCACAGAGGTGCACCTGGATGGCCCGGTGTTCCGGATGGGCATACATGATTTCCGCCTCTTCCAGATAGAACGTCTCCGTATCACTGCGCAGTTCCAGCTTTTTCACCTGGCTTCCCTTGATGGAAAGGAGCTGGTCGCACATTTGGGCCAGAGCATCCGGCCCAATGGGCTTGTCCAGGAAAAAACAGTTCTCCGGAAGATTGGCAGCCTTCCTGTAATCCACCTTGGAGCAGCAGAATATGATGGGAAGCATGCTGCCGTCCGCCCGAAGCATGTTTGCGATTTCTACGGCGTCGTTGCCGTCTTCTGTCATATCCAGAAAAAGTCCGTCATAAATCATGGGAGTGTTAAGAATAGCGGTCTTGTTCCCGAAAGAATCTACATAGAATACGCCGGTGGAAGATAGCCTCCGGTCGGATTCGCGGCCCAGCAGCCGCTCCAGCTGTTTTCGATCCGCTATGTTGTCGTCACATACGGCAAGATGCATAATCTTTTCCTCCATTTCTGCGGGCAGCGAGCAGTCCTGCTTTGCAGGATTCTTTTTGAATAATGGAGGAAAACTGATGAGAACAGCGAAGAATATACTTTTGTTTGTCTTCATACTGATCATAAGTTTGAATGTAACAGTACATGCACAGGAGAATGGAGAGAAGACAGAAAATCCGGTCAAGGTAACACAGGAATCTGAGAATGATAAAGATGTGCCGTTTACGAATAGTAAAGGAGAGACAGTATATACATTGTCTGCAACTACAAGGGACAGAGAAGGTGCGATCATGATGCCGAAAGACCGTATTTTATGTCTTACTTCGGAGACGGTTGATCTAAGTGATATCGAAGTTTTGATCGACGATTCAAATGAACAGGCCAAAAAGGATCTTGAGGTTGAGCTTATATCTGCGTCTAAGAATACCGCAAAGATTTGTGTGAATTTTTCGAATCGGTATGTTTCGACTGATTTAAACTGGGATGGGAAGATTCTTGTAAAAAAAGGCAATGACGTGATCAGGGAGATTGCGATCGCTTATATGACACCATACATAAGAGATGTGCATGATACAGGATTTCAAACGTTAAGTTCATGGTCTGGTACATGGGGCGTTTTAGATGGAGAGCAATATCGCTCCTCTGGGATTATTGATGTGTATCAGGATAATGCACAGATTTCTTTTACCTATCAGTCACAAGGAAATCAGGGAGTGAAAGCATTTCATTTATACCAAAGTGGGAATTATACATTTTCGGATGGATCATACGATATCAAGGCTCAGAATCAAGGTATCAAGGCTTATAATACAGTGAATATCCGTCTGAAACCAACTTATATCAAGCAGTTAAAAGAAGAACTGGTCAATGACCTGTATCAATACAGTTTAGATACAAAGCAGTGTGTGTTCGATGATCTGATGATTGAATATGAAGACGGATGTATCATCGGAGAAGTCACAGATTTTGTGAGACTAGGACATCAGGCAACGATCAAGCCGTTAGATAAGATGACATTAAAGGCAAATATAAAATCTACATCAAAGATTTTTCTTCAGTGGAAGAAACTTGATCGTGTCAGTGGTTATGCGATCTATCGTTATGATTCTGGGAAACAGCGATATGAAAAGATAAAAACAGTTTCAACACAGGAGACTTCCTATACAGATTCTAAGTTAAAATCTGGGAAGACATATTATTATAAAATTGTGCCATATCGTTCCATTACATATACAAATGCTGGAAATTTATGCAAGGTTGTGAATGGTTCATCTTCCAATATCGCAAAATGTATCACAAAACCGGGGAAACCAGTGATAAAGGCAAAGAGATCAGGAAGAAGAATAAAAGTAAAGATTAAAAAAGTAAGCGGAGCCAGTGGATATAAAGTATATTTAAGGAAGGGAAAGAAAGGCCGGTATAAAGTTGTTAAAACATATAAAGGCAATCGGACCCGTACGTATAAGAGTCGAAAGTTAAAAAGAAAAAAGATGTATTATGTGAAAGTACGTGCATATAAAACATATCAATCCAAGAAATACTTTGGAAAATATTCAAAAACGAAAAAAGTCAAAATTTCAAAGAAGTGATGATGTGAGAAAAAAGACAGATGAGGTGATTCTTCTCATCTGTCTTTTTCGATTTACGAATTATTCTTTTTCGTCAGATTCTTCGGATGGAGTTTCTGTTTCTTGTGTTTCTTCTTCAGCTACGGATGGATCATCATCAGTATCTGTGATGTTGATAGAAACATAATCTCTGTCATCTTTTGATGGTTCAGGGAAAATCTCATCATCATCAAAAGAATCATCATCAAAAGATTCGTCATCGAAATCATCGTCAAAATCATCATCGGATACTTCTTTAATCTTTGCAATGATCGCTTTGATCTGATCACGGGCAACATATAAAATACCAGCAACGGTAGCGATGGCAGTGATCAGTTTAAAAAGGTCTTTTATGGTTTTCTTCATAACGAAAAACTCCTTTCTTTTTTATTATTATTATTTTATAATGAATCAAAAAAAAATGCAATGCAGGATTGACAAAATAAAATTTCATGATAAAATAAATTTATAAAATAAAACTTTGCAAAACATAGAGGAGGAATAGAGTGAAACGTTTATGTGCAAAAGCGGCACTTGATCTTGTGCCAGATCATGGGATTATCGGACTTGGTGGTGGAGAGACGATCAGTTATCTTGCAGAAGATATCAAAGAAGCAAGGAAAGGTGTCAAAGTTGTGACACCATCAGATCATACAGCACAAGTATGTAAAAAGCTTGGATTAGAAATTGTTGATACCAAAGAAGTAAAAGAGATCGAAATTGCATTTGACGGGTGTGATCAGGTTGATTCTGATCTTGATGCATATAAAAGTGGAGGCGGAATTCACACATTAGAGAAGATTATTGCAAAGATGGCAAAAGAATATGTATTACTGGTCGATGAAACGAAAGTAACAGATAAGTTAAATAATAAAGTACCAGTTGTATTAGATATTATTCCAGAAGCAGTGAACTATGTGACAAGTCAGGTGGAAGCAATGGGTGCAACAGTGAAGAAACGTGATGAACATTTACTGGAAGTTTATTATGACACTTTACCAGAACTAGAAGAGATTGACAAAAACTTAAAGATGATCACAGGGGTAATCGAGACATCATTATTTTATCAGGTTGCAACAAAAGCATTGGTTGCAGGTGAAGAAGGAATCAGAGTGATCAAGTAAGAAAGAAGGAAAGATAAGATGAGTACATGGGGAATTTTAGGTTGTGGAACAATTGCGAATGAGATGGCAGCAACATTTCAGAAGATGGGACATGAAATTTACGGAGTAGCCAATCGTACACCAGAGAAAGCAGAAAAGTTTGCAGACAAATATGGAGTAAAACATGTTTTTGAAACATACGAAGAGATGCTGGCAGATGAAAATATCGATATCATTTATGTTGCAACACCACATAGTATGCATTATGAAAATATGAAGCAGGCAGTCAATGCAGGAAAGCATATCTTATGTGAAAAAGCGATCACAGTGAATGTAGCACAGTTAGAAGAAGTGCTGGAACTTGCCGAAGAAAAAGGTGTGGTAGTCAGAGAAGCAATGACAATTTCACATATGCCTTTATATAAGAAATTAAAAGAACGAATCAAAGAAGGTGCGATCGGTAATACAAAGATGGTACAGGTAAACTTTGGAAGTAACAAAGGTTATGATTCTACACAGAGATTTTTTGCATTAGAAGCAGCTGGCGGAGCTTTATTGGATATTGGAGTATATGCAACAGCATTTGCGAGAACATTTTTAAGTGAGATGCCAAATACGATTCTTACGACTGTAGAATATTTAGAGACAGGTGCAGATGAACAATCTGGGATCATTATGAAGAATACAAAAGGGGAGATGGTTGTTATGTGTCTGACACTTCGTGCAAAACAGCCAAAACGAGGAGTTGTGACAGGTGATAAGGGATATATTGAAGTATATGAATATCCAAGAGCATGCAAAGCAACGATCACCAATACGGCAACTGGAGAAGTTGAGACAGTTGAAGCAGGAAAGACAGAAGATGCTTTAAAATATGAGGTAGAAGCAATGGAAGCAGCGATCGAAGGAAACTTGGAGGATGATTGCCAGATCATTACAAAAGATACGATGCGAATTTTAACAAGTATTAAGACACAGTGGGGAATGAAATACCCATTTGAATAAGGATCTGAGATGATCATATAAGAATTTATCAAAAAGAAATGTGCCAAACACACATTTCTTTTTTTACTGGACGAAGCTTTTGCTATCAGTTATACTTAATAAGAATGAAGCAGGAAGGAGCGGTAAGATGATCCAGATTTATAAGAATTATGAAGGACATAAAGAGTTAGAAGAATTAGATCATATCGAATTGGAATCATGGGTGATGATCACAGATCCAACGATGGAGGAACTCATGAATATTTCGAGAGATTATAAGATTGATATGGATGATCTTAAGGCAGCACTGGATACGGAAGAACGTTCCCGACTGGAGAATGAAGATGATTATACAATGATCCTTGTGAATATTCCGGTTGTAGAGGAAGAGGAAGGAAAGAAATGGTATGAGACGATACCGCTTGGGATTTTTATTACTAATAAGATCGTCTTTACTGTTTGTTTGGAGCAGACGAATATCTTAAAACAATTTGTTGATGGACTGGTATCAAATTTTTATACATTTATGAAGACAAGATTTGTATATCAGATTCTTTACAATAATGCAGCGTTGTTCCTGTATTATCTGCGTGTGATCGACCAGAGAGCAAATCAAGTGGAAGATCTGTTGCATGAGACATATGAGAACAAAGACTTGATCCAATTGTATGATTTAGAGAAATGCCTAGTTTATTTTACAACAGCATTAAAATCAAATGAAGTAGTGTTGGAGAAATTAAGAAAACATATTGGCCTTAGACATTATGAAGAAGATGAAGAACTGTTGGAAGATGTCATCATTGAGAATAAACAGGCGATGGAGATGACGGATATTTATCATAATATCCTGCGAAGTACGATGTCTTTGTTTGGATCGATCATTGATAATAACCTGAATCAGGTTATGAAATTCTTGGCAGCGATCACGATTATTTTGGAATTGCCAACGATGATCTCGGGATTGTATGGTATGAACGTCAATGGTGTTGGAATGCCGTTTGCGACGAAAGCATATGGGTTTGCAGCAATCTCGATTTTTTCTTTGATCGTCTGTTTGATCGCGGTGTATATTTTGAAGAAGAAACATATACTATAAGATATTGAAGAATCACACTAAGTGGTTCTTCATGTGTTTTAGGGCGTTTTTTTCCAGACGGCTGACTTGTGCCTGAGAAATGGCGATTTCGTCTGCAACTTCTGTTTGTGTTTTTCCTTCAAAGAATCGCATTTTGATAATATCATATTCTCGATCTGGAAGATGTTCCATTGCTTCTTTTAAGGCAATGGATTCCACCCAGCTATCTTCTTTGTTTTTTTTATCTTTTACCTGATCCATAAGGTAAAGAGTATCACCTCCATCCTGATAAACAGGTTCATAAAGAGAAAGAGGGGTTGCGATTGCATCAAGTGCAAATAAGACATCTTCTTTTTTCATATCGATTTCTTTTGCAATGACGTCGATCGTAGGCTCATGATTTAATTTTTTGGTAAGAACTTCTCTTGCATTGATCGCTTTATATGCGGTATCACGAAGAGAACGACTTACACGCATACTATGATTATCACGAAGATAGCGTTTGACTTCACCAATGATCATGGGAACAGCATAAGTAGAGAATTTCACATTTAGATTCCGGTCAAAATTATCAATAGCTTTCATAAGACCGATGCAGCCAACTTGAAAAAGATCATCTGCATTTTCATTACTTCCTGAAAATCGTTGGATGATACTGAGAACAAGTCGTAGATTTCCTTTGATATAATGTTCTCTGGCAAGAAGATCACCTTGCTCGATCCGCTCAAATAAATCTTCTTTTTCTTCTTCAGAAAGTAAAGGGAGAGAAGAAGTGTTAACGCCACAGATTTCTACTTTTTTTCGTGCCATAATAAGTTCCTCCGTTTGTGATTCGTATAATAAAATCATGTACAGATCTGGTGGAATTTATACGTTGAAAAAAATGGAAGAGGAAATTGACTTATATTTTTTCAGGTGCTATGATGAGGATAAATACGATCAAAGGAGAGTAAAGATGAAGAAGATATTAGCATCGCTTATGATGGTTGGACTTATTTTTTGTCTTGGTGGATGCAACGTTCCATGGATGAAACAAAAGACAGAGAAAACGAAGGCTGCGAAAGTTATTCAGGCAGATAAAGTTGAAGGGACAATGAAAGGAATGAAATTAAAGGTTGGTGTATCGAATGATATGGCACCATTTTCATATTATGATAGTGAGCAGAAGAAGATCACAGGGTTTGATATTGATCTTCTTGATAAACTTAGTGAATATCTGGGCTTTGAATATGAATTATATCCAATGAATATGAAGAAATTAGAGCAAAAGATCAAGAACAAAGAATTAGATCTTGCAATCGCAGGAATTTCAATCACAGATGAAAGACAGAGAGAGTTTTCATTTACAGACACTTATTATGAAACATATCTTCAGATCGTGGTCAGAAAAGACAGCCAGATCACAGATCGTAAGGAGATTACAGAGAAGAAGGTCGGTGTTGTAGAAGGAACATCCAGTGCACAATATGCGGAGGATTATTTGTCAGAGGATAACAAGATCACATATTATAAAAACATTACAAAAGTATGGAACGATCTTGAAAAAGGAACGATCGATGCAACGATTTATGATACAACAGGAATCCAGAATTATATGCAAGAACACGCAGATAATACGAATCTTAGTGTGTTGAATGAACAACTTAATTCTGAGGAAAGTAATTATGGGATTATGTTTGTGAAGGGATACAAATATCTGGATCAGTTTAATGTAGCACTTCAGGTTCTCAATAATGATGGGACGTATCAGAAGCTTAAGGAGCAGTGGATCAAGACAAAAGAATAAAAGATAAGAAAATGGCAGGAACTATATGTAAGATGAAAAGTTCCTGCCATTTTGTTTGTTAAGAAAGGCTCTTGTAAGATTCAAAGTGTGAGTGTATGAAGCCATGCAGATTCTTCCTCGTTAAGGTGTGGAGAAAGTGTATCATATACGAACTGCTGGTAATCAGTTAACAATTGTTTTTCTTTTTCGTTAAATAAAGAAAGGTCAACACCGTCAAGATCGATCGGTACAAGTGTCAGGGGTTCGAAATGAAGGAAAGCACCGTATTCATTTTGCTGCCATTTTTTACAGATCAGCATATTTTCTGTACGGATTCCGTATTTTCCAGGAACATAAACACCTGGTTCATCTGTGATGACCATACCTGGCTGTAGTACTGCGTCAAGATTTTCGGGATTCGATCTCCAACGAAAAGCGTTTGGACCTTCATGAACACCAAGAAAATATCCAACACCATGTCCGGTTCCACAACGATAATCAACGCCATCTTCCCAGAGAGGTTCTCTTGCAAGAATATCAAGATTACTTCCTCTGCAGCCAAACAGGAATTTTGCATTGGCAAGAGTCAGCATAGATTTTAATACCAGTGTAAAGTATTTCCTTTCTTCCTCTGAAATTGGTCCAAGAATAAAAGTTCTTGTGACATCGGTTGTACCACCATAATATTGTCCACCGGAATCAATGAGAAGCATACCTTCAGCTTTGACATCGACATCGGATTCTTCAGTGGATTGATAATGCATCATTGCAGCATGATCTTTATAAGCACAGATCGTTTCGAAACTAGGGCCCATGTAATCGGGTAGTTTTTTTCTTTCTTCCTCGAGATGGTCAGAGATCATACGTTCTGTCATAGGGATTTTTCCGACGTTTTTCTTAAGCCAGTACATAAATTTTGTCATAGCGATCCCATCATTGATATGGCATGCTTTCAAATGATCGATCTGAATGTCATTTTTTATAGCTTTCATTAGTTCTGTTGGATTCTTATCTTCAATGATCTTGCATTTGAATAAGAGATTATAATGCAGATAGTTTGTAAGATCTGGATTTAACAAAACAGTTTCATGTTGGTCTTTTAAGAAAGCACTAACTTCTGTGTAATCGAGGATGGAAATGCCGTGTTCCTTAAACCGTTGAAAAGCAACTGCTGAAATACAATCTTTTCGAAGAAAAAGAAAACATTTGTCTATCGTGATCCATGCATAACTATAAAATAATGGAGTGCATGCAATGTCATCTCCACGCAAGTTGAAAAGCCATGCAATATCAGGAAGAGAGGATAAGAAAAATGCATTGGCATCAAGTTCTTTCATTTTTTCTCTGACACGTGCCAGTTTTGAATCAGTATGTTCTCCACTGTATTTGATATCATGACGGTAAATTGTGGATTTTGTGATCGCGGGGCGATCATCTTTGGCCCAGAGTTCTTCTACAAAACGAAGATCAAAACGAAAAGATGCACCATGCTGCTTCACTAGTTTTGCGATTTTTTTTCCGTAAGAAGCTGAGATCGTAAAGCCGTTTACCCCAAGTGTATCACCTTCCTGCAGGTGTTCTTTCAAAAATTCAAGAATCGTAGGAACACCGGAAACCCCTTGTTTCATCAATGTGATATCAGAAGAGATCTGTCCTTCGGCCTGCGTAAAATAACGTCCATCAGTCCAAAGCCATCCTTCTTCGCATCCAGCAAGAAAGGTACCGGCAGAACCAGTAAAACCAGAGATGTATTGTCTGCATTTAAAGTAATCATCTACGTATTCGGATTGATGTGGATCTTCACTTGGAACAAGATAATAAGAAACCTTTTGATTTTCCATTTGTTCACGAAGTTTCATAAAATTTAGATTCATGTCCAAAAACCTCCATTTTGTCATATTAAAATCCTGAAAATATATGTTTTATATGAGATTTCAGGATCGGTTTATGTTAATTATAGTAGATGAATAGGGATTCGTAAAGAAAAAGCAAATGTAAAAATATATGGTATTTTGTCAAAAAAGTTGAAAAAAATAAAAGAAATACGGTATAATCGGGATTGAACAAATATAAAAGTATAAAGGAGAAACTTATGAAGAATTTACTAGTTGCTCAGTCAGGAGGACCATCTGCAGCAATCAATGCGACGATCACAGGAGTGATCGATGCTGGAATTGAGAGTGGACGTGTGGGTCATGTTTATGGTGCTCTGAATGGAATTAAAGGTGTGCTGAACGAGAATTTTGTAAATCTCGATGAAGTATGTGACACAAAAGAAAAAAGAGATCTATTAGCGATCACACCGGCAGCGGCACTTGGTTCCTGTCGATGGAAACTGGGGAATCCCAAAGAAAATGCAGAAGAATTTGAAGAGATCATCCGTATTTTAAGAAAGAATGACATAGGATATTTTATATATACTGGTGGAAATGATTCTATGGACACCGTATATAAACTGTCTGTTTACTGTGAAGAACATAATATTGATGACATTAAGGTAATGGGAGCTCCAAAGACGATCGATAATGATCTTGGAGAGACTGACCATTGCCCTGGATTTGGTTCTGCAGCCAAATTTATCGCGACTGCGTTTACCGAGATTGCGTGTGATTGCTTTGTTTATGATGTCCCATCCGTAACGATCGTAGAAGTTATGGGAAGAAATGCAGGATGGTTGACTGCCGCATCTGCACTTGCAAGGATCGAAGGGCGAAAAGTTCCTCAGTTGATCTATCTTTGTGAGAAAGCATTCGATGAAGATCGATTTATTGAAGATGTAAATGAAGCATTAAAAAAAGAAAATAACATCATTATTGCGGTAAGTGAAGGTGTAAAAACTGCTGACGGAAATTACGTTGGAGAAGAAACAAAATCAGGAAAAGAAGATGTATTTGGACATAAATATCTTTCTGGTGTCGGTAAATATCTGGAAGGACTGGTAGGAGAGAAGATCGGATGTAAAGTCAGATCTGTAGAATTAAACATCCTTCAGAGATGTGCTGGATATATGTTAAGTGAGACTGATATCATGGAATCAAGAAATCTTGGAGCATTTGCAGCTGTCAGTGCGATTCGCGGAAAGAGTGGAAAAATGTCTGCAGTGCGAAGAATTTCAGATGATCCATATCAGGTAGAAATCGTACTTTCTGATCTGTCAAAGATTGCGAATTATGAAAAGAAAGTTCCGATGGAATGGATCAATGAAGAAGGGAATGATATTAAAGACGAATTACTGACATATTTAAAACCGTTGATCCAAGGTGAAGTACAGATTCCATATGAAAATGGAATTCCAAAACGATTTATTTTATAAAAGACAAGAAAGAATCCTGCTGTACAGGATTCTTTCTATTTAAGTTCATATGGAATGTCAGGTCTTTTGTTTCTTGGTTTTACAGGCTTTTTTGACGATTGTGAGATGAAATAATGATTGATCTCTGCACCGATAAAAAGCATCATCATACAAAAATACAACCAGAACAAAGTTAACAAGATACTGGTCAATCCTCCGTACATAGTACTAAAGAAAGAAAAATTATCAAAATACATTGAAAAGAAAAATGATAATACAAACCATGCAGCAGAACTAAAAAATGCTCCAGGAAGGATCTGCTTTGTTTTGAAATTTTCACTCGGTAAAAAACGATACATAATGATAAAAACGACCATAAATGTAAAAAATGCAAGGAAAAAACGGATCGTTGCAAAAAATACATGTTTATTCTCGAGGACTGGTTCAAAGCGATATAACTGAATGAGCAGGGAATTACCAAATAATAAAAGAATCAGACCGAATAATACTGCGATCGCGAAAAGTCCAATATAAATACTTGAGATAAAACGCAAAACAAAATAGTTTCTCTTTTCAGAAATTTCATGAATCGTATTAAGTCCAGTCATCAAGGATAAGATCCCTTTGGATGCAGACCACAATAATGTAAGAATTGTGATCGACATATACGTAGTAGTAAGTTTTCCGTTTAAAGATCGGATGATCGGGACTACCATACCACTGTACTTTGGTGGAAGATAGGTGCGAACCAGTTCGATCATATCATTCGGTGTGATCGGAAAATATCTTGTAAGACTAAGCAATACGATCATAAATGGAAAAAATGATAGGATCGTAAAGAATGCAGCCTGCGCAGAAAACGCTGTAACGTGGTCTTTCTGAGCTTTATCGATGACGGATCCAATCATAGAAATTAATTTTAACATAATATCATACCTCTTAATTGATACCTCATAATATCATAATTTGATTGATTATACAAGCATTCTAAAAGCAAAGGAATTGCGCCAAAAGAGAAAAAATATCTAAAACAGACAAAAAGACCTATTGCATAGTAAAGAAAATTGTGATATAGTTCCTAACGGAGTCAAAAAAGAATTATAATTATTTAAAAAAAATAAATAAATTATAAAATAATTCTTAAATATTCTATTGACAAAGTGAAGATACCTTGTTAAAATGTAGACATAAGTTAACAGGAGATTACGAGGAGGATTGTTACTGGTAGTGCAGGCTAAACCAACTTATTGAATTTCACAGAAGGGAAGTTTATAAGTGAGGTTTATTTTTTTTGTGAATGCACAACAGGAAGTCTTTTCGTTAGAGAAGTATGAGGTAAAGTTGTGCAGATTACAAAAATTGTAAATAATAACATTGTAATTTCAGAGGACAAGAATCATAAAGAAGTTGTACTGATGGGAAAGGGCCTTGGCTTTCAAAAGCACAAGGGAGATGAGATTAAGTTGAGTCAGATTGAGAAGACTTATGTCATGAAAGATCATGGTATGACACAGCGTTTTCAGGAGATGTTAACTGATATTCCGATCGAGAGAGTGAAGATTTGTAATAAGATCATTCAGTATGCGAAGGATACATTACAGAAGAATATTAATGATAATATATATGTTTCACTTACAGACCACATCAATTTTGCGATTGAGAGAGTTGAGATGGGAGTACCATTCCAGAATCCATTTTTATGGGAGATCAAGAAGTTTTATTATCAGGAATATCTGATCGGGAAAGTAGCGATCGGTATGATAGAGAAAGAACTGAAGGTTACGCTTCCACAGGATGAAGCGGCGTTCATTGCATTGCATATTGTGAATGCGGAACTTGATCTGGACATGACAGAGATGGTTTCTATGACGAAGCTTGTGAATGATATTTTGAAGATCGTGGATAAACATTTTGGAGAGCAGATTGATAAGGAGTCTGTTTTCTATGAGAGATTTATCACGCATCTGAAGTTCTTTGCACAAAGAGTTTATATTGGCAAAGAAGTGAAAAGTGATGATACAGAATTTCAGGAGATCATAAGGAATAAGTATCACGAATGTATTGAATGCGTAGATGAGATCAAAGACTACGTGAAGAAGACTTGCAATCATGATATTACAGATGAAGAACTTATGTATTTAACCGTACATATCAAGCGAGTTACGACAAGATAAAAGTTTATATTGTTGATCAGGATTGTTACTGGTAATGCAGGCTAAACTTGATTTGAATCATGGATTTTCCAGAGGGTCCAGGTTTCTTTGTGAAAGTATTTTTGCAGGGGGATTTGGATGGTGGAGATTTACGGATTTGAATCAGGTTTTTTTATTTATAAGAATTTTCTTATAATATATATAATTAATTAGCTTATGAAAATATAGAAAAGGAGGAATAAAAAATGGTAGGAATTATTCTTGCTAGTCATGGAGAATTCGCAAACGGAATCCTACAATCCGGATCAATGATCTTTGGAGAACAGCAGGATGTAAAAGCTGTAACATTACAGCCTAGCGAAGGACCAGATGATTTAAAGGCAAAGATAGAAGAAGCAATTGCTACATTCGAAAATCAGGAACAAGTCTTGTTTTTAGTTGATTTATGGGGTGGTACACCTTTCAATCAATCTAATGGACTAATCGATGGACATGAAGACACATGGGCAATCGTTACTGGTTTGAACTTGCCAATGCTGATTGAAGCTTATGCTTCTCGTCTATCAATGCAGACTGCACATGAAATTGCAAAACATATCGTAGAAGTTGCAAGAGAAGGTGTAAAAGTAAAACCTGAAAAACTGGAACCGGTAAAAGCAGCTCCAGCAGCCACAAAAGCACCAGTTCAAGGAGCAATTCCAGAAGGAACAGTGATTGGAGACGGAAAGATCAAATATGTACTTGCACGTATCGATACACGTTTGCTTCATGGACAGGTAGCTACAACATGGACAAAGACAACAAATCCAAATCGAATCATCGTAGTATCAGATTCAGTAGCACGAGATGATCTTCGTAAGAAAATGATCGAACAGGCAGCGCCACCAGGAGTAAAGGCTAATGTAGTACCGATTGATAAAATGATCAAGGTAGCTAAGGATCCACGATTTGGAAATACAAAGGCGATGCTGTTATTTGAAACACCACAGGATGCATTGAAAGCAATCGAAGGTGGAGTAGAAATCAAAGAACTAAACATCGGATCAATGGCGCATTCAATTGGAAAAGTGGTTGTAAATAAAGCAATCGCAATGGACAAAGATGATGTAAAAACAATCGAGAAAATAAAATCAAAAGGAATCAAATTTGATATCCGCAAGGTACCAAGTGATTCAAAAGAAAATATCGATAATCTTCTTAAAAAGGCAAAAGCCGAATTAGGAAATGCTTAGGAGGAAATTATAATGTCAATCATAACAATAGTTTTAATTATTATAGTTGCCCTGCTAGCAGGTATGGAAGGGATTCTTGATGAATTCCAGTTCCATCAACCACTAGTGGCATGTACCTTAATAGGTGTTGTAAGCGGACATGCATCAGAAGGAATCATTCTAGGAGGTTCGCTACAGATGATTGCACTTGGATGGGCAAACGTAGGTGCTGCAGTAGCACCTGATGCTGCACTTGCATCAGTAGCATCAGCAATCATCATGGTGTTAGGATTAGAAGGAGGAAGCACTGATGTGCAAACTGCTATTTCAACATCAATTGCAGTAGCTGTTCCACTTTCAGTAGCCGGATTATTCTTAACAATGATCTGCCGTACAATTGCAATTCCAATGGTACACTTCATGGATGCAGCAGCAGAAAAAGGAAACATGAGATCAATTGAAATCTGGCAAATCTTAGCAATCTTATTACAAGGTGTCAGAATCGCAATTCCAGCAGCTGCACTTTGCTTCATTCCTGCAGAAGCAGTAACAGGGGCATTGAATCAAATGCCAGCATGGCTAGCAGCCGGTATGACAATCGGTGGGGGAATGGTAGCAGCAGTAGGTTACGCAATGGTAATCAACATGATGTCAACAAAAGAAACATGGCCATTCTTTGCACTAGGGTTCGTATTAGCAGCAATTGGAGAATTAACATTAATTGCACTTGGAGCAATTGGAATCGCACTAGCATTAATCTATTTAGGATTAAAAGAAAATGGCGGATCTAATGGAGGAAACGGAGCTGGAGGTTCTGGAGATCC
>OGPH01001223.1_pt1 | contig 20643 bp, 19 predicted proteins | sample 1552891 | NCBI WGS metagenome assembly OGPH01 (sample SAMEA2580272, study PRJEB22360) | human gut metagenome | biome: human gut; feature: human-associated habitat; material: faeces | place: Denmark | collected 2008/2010 | reverse complement strand
CAAGTACCCTCTGTTTTTGTGCCCTCTCGTTTGAGTGCTTGTCTATTATATCACGCTTTTCGAGCTTTGTCAACAGCTTTTTCATTTTAATTTTGCACAAATGGTTTTAAACTGTTATATTCCCCGATTGTGCAAAATGCAAACAACCACAATATACAGTTTTCTGCTATCAACATTTAGTTATCAACAACCACATTGCTATATGTTGAAAACCCGTGTGTTCTTTCCGTAATGCAAAAAGCAATGCCGCCCTTTAAGGACGGCACCGATAAAAAACCTACTTTTTTTCGTTCAGCTCGGAAATTATTCTGACAAAGCTGTCAATATCATTAAAGTCACGATATACCGAAGCAAATCTGATGTACGCCACCTTATCTATATCCTTCAGCCTTCGCAGTACCAGCTCACCGATCTCGTCCGACGATACCTCACGTCTGAACTGGTTCTTCAGCTCCTGTACAATATCCTCAACCATTTTTTCAAGGTCTTCGATCTGTACCGGACGTTTTACTGTAGCTCTCGCAAGCCTGTTTATCAGCTTGTCACGGTCAAAAGGTTCAATGGTATTATCCTTTTTCACAACCATAAGCGGTATTGTTTCCACCATTTCATAGGTCGTAAAACGGCACTTGCACGACAGACATTCACGTCTTCTGCGAATCTTATTTTCCGCAGGGCGGCTGTCTATTACCTTGCTGTCCTCATATCCGCATTCCGGGCATTTCATCTGTTTTCCTCGCTTTCGCTCTGATCCTCACGGTTTTCTTTTCCATATTGCTGTATTTATGTATTTTAACACACTTTCGCAGCTTTTTCAAGCGTTTTCTGTAATCAAAGCCCCATCTTATACTTATCGTATATCTTTTTCATATTATTCGCACACGCAGCAAGCTCGTCATAGCTGCTGTAATTCTCACGGTAAAGCTCTACTATCATTGCTTTATCGTAATTTATTTTTTCAAGCTCGCTGAAAAGACGGTTGAAGTTAAAGCTGCCCTTTCCTATCGGCAGGCAATCGCAGCCTGCGTCGCCGTCGCTTACATGAAGATGTACGACCTTGTCACCTATTATATCCAGAAGCCTGAACGGATCTACATTGCTCCTTCTCGCCTGTTTGAGATCTACAACAAATCTGACCTCGTCGCCGAGTTGTCCGATCATATCCTCGATAAATCTTACACTGCTGCTCTTGCAGTAGCAGATGTTTTCCTGTGCCACCGTAACACCGAATTCTTTTGCAAGACGGAACAGACGCAGATAACGTTCCATGTACCTTTCATCAGGCACCTTTGAGCTTAGGATAGCTCCGTGCAGGACAAACACACCCGCACCGATCTCCGCCATAACCTCAAAATACCTCTTGTAAATATCTATCAGATATTCGGTTCTGCGTGGATAATCGCCGAATAGGAACAGTGTTTCCATAGGCGAAGAAAACGGATGCATGGATAATACGTTCATCCCGTATTCGCCGATGATCCTTCTTAGCTCAACAAGCACCTGCCCTTCAAGCTCGTCTATCGAATTTACGAATATCTCAACATTTTTTACGCCCCGCTCGGCAAGCTCATAAAGAGCCTTTTCTGTTTCAAGAGGGTACAGACAAGCCGTTGATACGCCAATATCCATTTTCATTACTTCCTTTCTGAAAATCAGCCCGCCAGAGAACAAATGTTCCCTATTATTGATATGATTAGTGGTAATACATACACCGCCGCCAGCACCGCAACAAGCAATGCATAAACGCCGACCCTGCACAGACCTTCCGCCTTATCGGCAATTGCCGTTATCTTTTTGCGGAATATAATGTACAGCGCCAGTGCCGCAAAGCCTGCAACGCTCAGCGCAATACCCGGTTTAAGTCCTTTAGGGCAGAAACTGAAGGTTATATCATTTTTGCCTTCCTCCAGCTTTACCGCCATAAAGCCCGACATAGAACGGTATATCTCAGCAGACTTGCCGTTTATCGTCGCAGAAAATCCGCTGTCATACGGCACCGACAAAAACAGCCACTGACCGCTCTTTGCGTTGTCTGCTGTTCCGCTTATATTTCCTCCGTCAACCTTAAGGTCGGCGGTTTTTGTTTTATTGATAGCTTTCTCCAGCTTATCTAACGACAGCCCGTAAACACCGTAGCTTGAGCAATAAGTGCTTTCGTTTACATCAACATCTATACTTACCTTCTCATTTTCGAAAGTACCGAGATATAAAAGCCCGTTGCTGTCTTTATTCGGGAACGACAGATCCTGCTTGATGCCGTTTACATATATTGCAAACGAACCATTGATATGCTCGTTGATATTTCTTGTAACAAGATCAAAGCAATCGAAATACAACGCCTGCTTTTCACCTATATCCAGCTTGTAGCTGAGCGTTGCGATGCGTGTATTGCTCTTGGGTGTGAAATAATATATCCCGTCACGATGTGCATACCGTATATTCTTTTCTCCGGTATGCTCATATTCGGTGAACAGAAGCTCGTTGCCCGTATCAAGCAGATTTTTTGCAAGATATTCCTGTATAACTATGCGTTCTGCCTTAGGCAGCTCCGTACATTGTGACAGATCGCTGTCGGTCACTATTCCGAGCGGAAGATAGTATTCGCTCTCATAGATCGAATAATTCTTGTCACGATAAACCACAGGCTCTCTTGCACTGAATTTCTCGATATAATATTTTATATTCATAACGGCGTCGGTAAGAGCCGTGCCTCCGTTACCTGTGACCTCCATCCAGTAGGACGAATAGCCGAGCCGCTTCATCGCAAACATATAATCCTCCGATGTAAGCGAGGTATAATGTGCGATGGTGGGATAGCCCAGTCCGCCTATAAGATTTGCGTCAAAATATTTCTTCGGCCACTGCATCAGCTTCACCCTGTAAAAATCCTCGTCCTCGGGGATTTTTCCTTCAAGCTCTATCGCATTGTTGTACTTGACAGGTGTATATGCCGATGCGCCTATATACACGTTTGCGTTGAAAACGCTCTCGGCTACAACAATTACAGCCAGTACAGAACAAACCGATTTGAAAGTGAGCTTCTTGAAAACGCCGAAAGCCATAGTCAGAACATACAGTGCCGTAAATCCGCAGAAGACAATCAAAAGCAGTACGAACGACTCCGAGCTTCCCCACAGTGTCGAAACATACGAATCCAGGTCGTATCTGCAGTTACAGTAGTACCATATCGTAAAACCGAAATAGATAACGCCGGCGGCAGTTATTCCGATAAGATAGGGCTTTTTATTCTTTTGTGCATAATCGTCCGGCTTTGTATGCGACAGCTTCACCGCCGCAAAGGTCAGCATCATAAGCGTAGTCATATAGCCGTACCGCATAGGGAATGCCATATAGTCACCCGTGTGCCACATCTTGTTTATCGGCTCGAAAACTACAGGCAGAAGCGTAAGAAACGAAAGCAGTGCATAGAATCTGCTGTTCTTGCTCTTTCTTCGCAGAAAATACACAATGAAAGCCGCAACGGAAAATCCCGTACAGAAAATAAGCGGCAGATTTGTATATATTCCTGCAAATACCGCAGAATCAAACAGACCCTTGAGTATGTTCGCTCCCCTTGCGGATGAAAGATACTGTACAAAGCTCGGAAGCCATACAACAGCGGAGATCAGCGCCGCTATACCGCAGCCTATGATAAACCTCGGCGCAATGCCCTTTGTACTGCCCTTTTTTCTGTTAAGAAAAATGTAAACGCCGAAATACAGTATCGTGAACAATACCACCATATAGCTGAGATAATAATTCAGCACCAGCATTCCGACAAGGCAGAATATAAGACCGCCTGTGCGTTTACGCTTTACGAGCGAATTGAACGCTATCAGCAGCAGCGGGAAGAAATACATTACATCGAGCCATACCGTGTTCTGATAGAACAGCATCGAATAACCGCTGAACGCATACATAACGCTGAAAAGCGCCGAATATGTCACATCCAGCTTTTTATGGCAGGTGCGGAAGTACGCATTTGCGGTTATCGCACAGACAGCCATTTTCATAAGCGTCATAATGTTCATGAACAGCATCATGTCCGCTTTGTCGACAAATGCAACAAGAAACGAAAACGGGCTTGATATAAAGAACAGGAACACGCCGAGGAAATTCATTCCGCCGGCATTCTGCCAGTTGAAGAAGAAATCCCCCTTGCCCTCAAGTATGTCCTTGAAGTCGAGCAATAAAGGAAGCACCTGCTGGTGCATATCGCACCATGCGAGCGTTTTATCTCCGAACGGATAAAGCCCACTGCCCGCAAATACCGCAAGTCCTATGACAATTACCGCTATCGGCGGAATTATCAGCGTCAACAACAGCTTCGGACTGCGTATTAGTTTACCGAAATGTGTTGTGATTTTTTTAGTAATATCTCTTTTCAAAATATCCTCCGGGATTTTTAAAAATCTCTCCCATTTGGTTTTTATGAATATCTGTCTAAATTCAAAAGCCGCAAAGACTTTATGTGCTATGCGGCTTTTATTTTTGATTGAATTATCAGCCGCAGGTGATTATACCATGAGCTTCTTTGTGTCTACCGTACCCTTTGAAGCAAGATTCTTTGTATCCTTCTTGCTTTCGCCGTTTCCTGCATTTGTATAATTCTTGCCGTGCTTCTCCTGCCAGAGTACCCACAGGGGGCCCGAGATGCACAGTGAAGAATAGGTACCGCAGATAAGACCTGCCATCATAGGAATAGCAAATGTCATTATCGAGGTTACGCCGCAGATTGCACATACAACGCAGATTGCGAGTACGGCAAAGGCTGTGGTAACAGTTGTGTTTACAGAACGTGTTATCGACTGAGTGATACTCATATTAACAAGTTCCTTGAGTGAAAGCGAGTTGCCGTAAAGGTTACGGTTCTCTCTGATACGGTCATATACAACGATTGTATTGTTGATAGAGTTACCGAGTACGGTAAGAACAACCGCCATAAAGTTTGCGTCGATCGGGAAACGGCAGAACACGAACACAGCATAAACCATGAAGCAGTCGTGAACAAGGGCTACCAGTGCAAACACACCTGCCGAAAGACCGCCGATTTTCTTGAATCTGAACGCAATATAGATAACGAGCAGTATAAACGAGAACAATACTGCAACAAGGCACTTAAGGAAGAACTCCGTACCTGATGTGGGGTTGACATCCTGGCTGTTTACAAGCGTAAGGCTGTTATCCTTGAAGGTCTGCTGGAGCTTATCCGATAAAGCTGTCTGCTTATCTGCTGTAAGTCCCTCTGAAGACGAGAATGAAATTTCAATGACTTCAAGCGAGCTGTTCATCGAAGAACCTGTAGTTACCGTAACAGCACCGTAATTTTCGCCCTCAACCGTCTTCTTTACCGCATTTGTGTCAATTTCGCCGGTATAGCTGTAGGTCAGCATTGTACCGCCCTTGAATTCAATAGCCATTTCAATGCCGAATATGCAGTTGAAGATAACCGTAATTACAGCAATGACGATCGGTATCAGAAAGAGTACCTTTCTGTATCCTATAAAATCAAATACTTTTTTGTTATTCATTTTGAAGCACCGCCTTCCGTTGCGGCAGCCTTTTCAGCGGCACGCTTCTTTGCAGATTTTCCGCCGTAGAGAGCAGGATTTCTGAATATCTTGAATCTGGAAAGCGACATTGTCATAAGTCTTGTCGCAAATATGCCGAACAGGAAGTTCAGTATTACGCCGACCATCAGAGTATAGCCGAATGAGTAGATAGTACCCTCCGTTGAAGCGCCGAACATAAAGAATACGGGCTTCAGTATAGTAGACGCAAGGCTGTCGGGTGTACCGAAAGCACCCATAAGTATGATAGCAACGATAATCATTGTGATATTACCGTCAAATACTGCGCTGAACGCTCTCTTATAACCTGTAGCTATCGCTGTATCTATCGTCTTGCCGCTGTTTATTTCTTCCTTTATACGCTCGCCCGTGATAACGTTAGCGTCAACGCCCATACCTACCGCAAGAATGATACCTGCGATACCGGGAATTGTCAGCGTAAAGCTGTTTGAGAACGGGAAGAAGCCTGTTATAGCACAGAACGTACCTGCAACCTGTCCGATAAGACCGATAACGGCAACTACACCGGGCAGTCTGTACAGTGATATCATGAATATCATTATAAGTACAAATGCGATAACGCCGGCGATTGCCATAGCGTCACGGGCACCCGTACCGAGTGTGGGCGAGATAGTGCTGAAGCTCGATGTTTCCAGCTTGAACGGTAACGCACCGCCGTTTATCTGGTCTGCAAGCGCCTTAGCCTCATCAGCCGTAAAGTTACCGCTGATTGTAGCCTCACCGCCGCTGATTTCCTCTTTTACGGTAGCTGTTGAAATGCACTTATCGTCCATGTAGGTTGAAATGTATCCCTTTGATGAAGCAAGCTTCTTTGTAGCCTCTGCAAACTTCTCCTTGCCGCTGTCCTTCAGCTTTAAGGATACCATATACTCATATTCCTTGCTGTTTCCGCTCTTGAGCTGATATACGGCAGAAGCCTTTTCAACGTCCGAGCCGGAAATGATAAGGGGCAGATCCTCGTATGTCTGACCGTCGGAAAGCGATTTTTCCGAGCCTTCTCTGAAGGTGAGCAGTGCGGTAGCACCAAGCTCCTTTACAGCCGCTTCCGGATCAAAGCTGTCATCCTCAGCCTGCCACGGGAAACGCACGATTATCTTATCGCTGTTATAATCAACATAAACCTCATAGTCTGTTATGTTGTTTGCAACAAGTCTTGTTTCAACTATTGACTTTGCCGCATCGACCTCTTCATTGGTCGCATCGTAGTCTGCCGGTGACGTAAATGTAACGTCAACACCGCCTCTGATATCAATACCCCAACGAATATCACTTACACCTCTTATAATAGTGGTCGTGAAATCGCCGTACTGGGTATGAACACCGAAAAATACTATGCCTGTAAATGCCAGTATAACCGCCAGCACTATAAAGAACACAGGCTTTGCCACTCTTTTCAAATGTTTCACTCCGTTTCTGTGCCTCAGCACATCCTGTTAATTTATACATTACAGTATTATACTATAATGATTTCGATTAGTCAAGAAATAGTAAAGAATTTCTGCAATTTTCACAATCCGTTCATTATACGGAAAGCTCAGCCTTTTCTCCGAGAACGTCCTTATTCTTTTCAAGGACAGGCTTTATGCACCTGTCAAGGAATGCTGTCACCTGGCTTGCGCTTCTGCCCGTGTAATTTTCGGGAATGAGCTTTGCCTCGATTTCTTCCTTTGTCGTCATGAAGTCGGGGTCTGCGGCAATTCTGTCAACGAGGTCGTTTTCTCCGCCCTCTTCTTTGATGACCTTACCTGCGGCAATGCTGTGCTGTCTTATCTTCTCGTGAAGCTCCTGTCTGTTTCCGCCCTTCATAACTGCGTCCATCATAATGTTTTCCGTTGCCATGAAAGGAAGCTCCTTCATTACTCTTGCACGGATGACCTTAGGATATACGACCAGTCCGTTTGTGATATTCAGCATAATGTTCAGTATAGCGTCTGTTGCAAGGAATGCCTCCGCTACTGCGATACGCTTGTTTGCACTGTCGTCGAGCGTTCTCTCAAACCACTGTGTGCCTGCCGTGAATGCAGGATTAAGAGTATCTATCATAACATATCTTGAAAGCGAGGTTATTCTCTCCGCTCTCATCGGGTTTCTCTTATAAGGCATAGCCGAAGAACCGATCTGATTCTTCTCGAAAGGTTCTTCCATCTCCTTGAAGTTTGCAAGGATACGCAGATCGTTCGAGAACTTTGAACAGCTCTGTGCAATACCGCCCAGTACGTTTACTATTCTGCTGTCAACCTTTCTTGAATAGGTCTGACCGCTTACAGGTACGCACTGCTTGAATCCCATTTCCTCAGCTATCATCTGCTCCAGCTTTTCTATCTTTTCCTCATCTCCGTGGAACAGTTCCATAAAGCTCGCCTGTGTGCCTGTAGTACCCTTCTGACCGAGCAGTTTCAGATTACCCATCTGATACTCAAGATCTTCAAGGTCCATCAGAAGCTCGTTCATCCACAGTGTAGCACGCTTGCCTACGGTAGTCAGCTGTGCAGGCTGTAAATGTGTATATGCAAGACAGGGCATATCCTTATATTTATCCGCAAAAGAAGCGAAGTTCGAAAGAACGTTCACGAGCTTTCTGTGTACTATCTTCATAGCGTCACGCATTACGATAACATCGGTGTTGTCGCCTACATAACAGCTTGTAGCGCCTAAATGGATTATGCCCTCGGCCTTCGGACAGCACTTTCCGTATGTATGAACGTGCGCCATAACATCGTGGCGGAGCTTCTTCTCCTCCTCAGCCGCATAAGCAAAGTCAATATCATCAATATGCGCCTCAAGCTCGTCAACCTTTTCCTGTGTTACCTGCTCAAGTCCGAGCTTCATTTCCGCTCTCGCAAGCGCCACCCACAATCTGCGGAATGTCGAAAACTTCTTCTGTGCGGAGAATGTAAACTGCATTTCCTCACTTGCATATCTCGTACAGAAAGGGCTTTCGTAAGTTTCATAATTTGTCATTATAAATAACCGTCCTTTTCATCGGATTTTTTACTTTCCTGTGTCATCTGTATCTGCCGCCTGTATCTTTGACGCATACAGCGCTTCATCTGCACATACCGACACATTTTATATTGTATCACAAATTGTCCGTGTTCGCAATAGCAAACGTCATTTTTTCTCAAAACTCACCTTTCCGTATATCATTCAGCCGCTCTGCTTCACCCTACGGCAACATCGACCACAACCGCCTTACCTACACTCTACGGCCACATCAACCACAGCCGCCCCGCCTACACTCTACAGCCACATCGACCACAACCGCTCCGCTTCACCCTACGGCCACATTGACCACAGCCCGTAATTTCGCACAACAAAGCCGTTTGAACAGCTCTGCCGAAAATTTTTCGTATTTTTTTAAAAAAGCCCTTGACAAATACCCGAAAACCGTGTATAATGTTTACTGTTATCTGGGTGTGGCGCAGATTGGTAGCGCGCTACCTTGGGGTGGTAGAGGCCGCAGGTTCAAATCCTGTCACTCAGACCAGTTAAAAACCGCTTGATTGTCAAAATCAAGCGGTTTTTTTGTTTGCCGTTTTAGCCCCGACATATGCAGGCTCTGCGGATATATCCTATTAAATTATAACACGCCCCACCCCGACATCTCCTGCCTATACACTTATTCAAACCGTTTCGCTTTCTTTTTCCTTTTCTCCGTCTGTATACTGCCGGTCGCCGTTCTCCCTGTCATATGCCTTCACCGAATATTCGCTGACATTCTTTACCGTTTCGCCATCTATCTGCAGTGCGGCAGGCGAATCAAACCGCACTGTGATTTCCTTTCCGGTCAGTACCTCTACCATCTCGGTATGGCTGATATGCTCCCCCTTGAAGATTGAAGGGAACACCATAAGCGTTTTCAGCTTTCCACTGCCGTGCATCACAACAACCGACAGCTTCTCCTCGGGATTGTTTCTGTCCTGTTGCGGAGCGGTCATCATACCGCCGCCGTAAAACCTGCCGTTCATTGTCGGAGCAAGCCATACCTTCTTATAGCTGTACTCCCTGCCGTCAACGTTTATAACCGCATTCGCCGGCCTGAAATGAAACAGCAGACCTTTAACCGCAATAGATGTATAATTTATCGGCTTGTCGGATTTTTCTCTCAGCTCATCACCCTTTTCACAGCAATATCCGTCAATACCGTAGCCTATGGCATTGATAAACCGTGAGCTTTTGCCGTTTACCGTTACGATCGGCAGATTTCTGACATATTCATTTATCCTTACAGGCTCGCAGCCCTGCTCCATACCGAGATCACGCAAAAAATCATTTCCGCTTCCCGTACCGTAATAATACAGCGGATTCTCATAAGGATACCCGTCGCTGTCGTTTATAAAACGGTTAAGCGTACCGTCGCCGCCGCACAGCACAATATCGCTTTCAGGCGAAATACTGTCAAAAAATGTGCCGTACCCGCTTATCTGCGTCATATTGCAATATTTCAGTTCATCGTCCTTATATATTTCCGCCAGCTTTTTTGCAAGCTCTGTTCCTTTTCCATTGCAAGATAAAGGATTATACAGTATGTATTTCACGCTCATGTATGCCTCCCCTTAAAACCGACAGCCGATTGCTTATGATGTTATTGGTCCTTCGGCTCTCTCGGTCTTTTAGTCTTTTGGTATAGTATAACAAATTTAAACGGATTTTGCAATATATTGTTGTAATTTGTCAACACGTTGGATGAAAAATTGTATAAGTTGTTGCTTGTAAGCATACTTGCTTAAAGCCTCCGGGCGTTCATTTTATAAGGCATCCTTGCCCGTTTCTTGTCAAAGGTGAGGTGCTGTCGCCCACAAAAATTCGGGCAACTGCCGGAGGGGATGCCACTCCATCAGCCCTCGCCCCGCACCAACCCTTCCAAAACCGCACTATCCCACGCCACGCACCGCCGCACTTGGCTCCCTTGCCAAAGGGAGCTGGATTGCGACAAGGCTACTTCTTATCATAAATTGTCTTGCCCTGCGATTCAAGTATATTTAATATCCTCTCTTGCCCTATCTGTCGCAAGACTGAGGGATCGTCACATAAACCCTCGCCCGTATCAGCCCTCTCAAAAGTAAGACAATCCTTCGAAAAGCACTACCACACTTGCCTTTTTATGAACGCTCTGTTGGTTTCGCATCGTGCCTCGTCAGCCGTTTGGGTTGCCACATCTGTGCATCGACAGCCATTTGTGCCGTTGCATCGTGCAACGGCTCTGTGTGGCTGTCTTTATGCATCCTTGCATAACGACTTTGTGCGACCGCTATCGTGCATCCTTGCACGTTTATGAACGCTCTGTTGGTTTCGCATCCTTGCGAAACTTTGGGCGTTCATTTTATAAGGCATCCATGCCTTACCCGCAAGTTGCGTGTTCTCCCACCCACCAACACACAAAAAGTGTAACCCCACTCATTGAGTGGGGTTACACTTTTTGGTGCCGATGGCGGGGGTCGAACCCGCACGGTATTGCTACCAACGGATTTTGAGTCCGTCACGTCTGCCAATTCCATCACATCGGCTTATTAAAATGTGTTGTAAAACCGCACTGCATAACGGTAATAGCGATTTCACAGTTTGATTATTATATCATAGCGGTAAAATGTTGTCAATAGATTTTCACTATTTTCCAAAATAATTTAGTGTTTTTTTATAAAAAGCCCTTGACAATTTGTTGAAAATGCCGTAAAATTAATATCGAGTAAATATCTATTATAACTCAGGAAGGTCGGCTGTCTTGCAAATTTTCACCAATAAAAGACAGGACGATCCGCTTATTTTACATATATACAATTAAATGTTGAAATGTAAAATCAGCCGTGCAGGCGCTTATGCAGTTTTGCGGCGGCGTGACACGGCAATTCAGAAAAGGAGGAACGCTAACCCATGGAAGTGTTGCTTGCAGTTACACTCTGTGCGGCGGCATTCGTAGTCGGAGCGGCGATATTCGGTTTTGTTATGTACAAAATGGGTATCGAGCATAGAAAAAAGACGGCAGAAGCGCAGATAGAATCTGCCGAGAAGGAAGCAAGCAGGATAGTATCCGAGGCTAACGAAAAAGCTCAGGCAACAAAGAAAACCGCACTGGTTGAGGCTAAAGACGAGATCTTTAAGCTCAAAGAAAACAACGAAAAAGAAATTCAGAAACTCAAAAGCGAAACCGAAAGAGAACTCAAGGAACGCAGAGCAGAGGTAACACGCTCTGAAAGAAGACTTCAGCAGAAAGAGGAGAACCTCGACAAGAAGAACGATAAGATCGAGCGTCTTGAAGAACAGCTCCAGAACAAGAACAAGAAGGCTGAAGAAAAGCTGGCTGAAGCCGAATCCATCAAGAAAAGCCAGATGGATATTCTCGAAAAAATATCCGGCTTTACTTTAGATCAGGCGAAGGAACACCTACTGAGTATGCTTGACAGCGAGCTTTCGCACGAAAAGGCAGTCAAGATTACAGCTTATGAACAGCGTCTTAAGGACGAATGTGACGAAAAAGCAAGACAGTATATCTCCCTTGCTATTTCAAGACTTGCCGCCGATACCGTATCGGAGGTGGCAGTATCCGTAGTGCCCCTGCCCAATGACGAAATGAAGGGCAGAATAATCGGCCGTGAGGGCAGAAACATCCGTGCGCTTGAACAGCTCACAGGTGTTGACCTTATCATTGATGATACCCCCGAGGCTATAACGCTTTCCTGCCATGACCATGTAAGACGTGAGATAGCAAGAATAGCGCTTGAAAAGCTCATTCAGGACGGACGTATCCATCCCACGAGAATTGAAGAAACAGTAGAAAAGGCAAGACGTGAGGTCGAGCTTAAAATCAAGCAGGAGGGCGAGCGTGCCGTTATGGAAACCAACGTAAACGGCCTGCACCACGAGCTTATAAGGCTTATCGGCCGCCTTTACTACCGTACCTCTTACCGTCAGAACGTACTTAACCACTCAATAGAGGTCGCTCACCTCGCAGGCATTATGGCAAGCGAGCTTGGCGTTGACGCAACTCTTGCAAGACGTGCCGGTCTTCTGCACGATATAGGCAAGGCTCTTAACCACGAGATTGAAGGCTCACACGTTCAGATAGGTGTCGATGTCTGCCGTAAGTATAAGGAAAGCCCCGAGGTCATCCACGCTATCGAGGCTCACCACGGCGATGTTGAGATACACTCTGTTATTGCCGCTCTTGTACAGGCAGCCGACGCAATAAGCGCCGCACGTCCCGCCGCAAGAAGCGAAAACTACGAAAACTACATCAAGCGTCTGCAGAAGCTCGAAGAGATATGCAGCTCTTACAACGGTGTTGAAAAGTCATTCGCTATTCAGGCAGGCCGTGAAGTAAGAATCATGATAAAGCCCGAACAGGTTGACGATGATAAGATGATAGTTCTTGCAAGAGAAATTTCTCAGCGTATCGAGAACGAGATGGAATATCCCGGTCAGATAAAGGTACATCTGATAAGAGAAAGCAGAGCTATAGATTACGCAAAATAAACCATAAACACTTGGGAGCCGTTGCATAGATTTATGTAACGGCTCTTTTTGCTAAAGAGGTATTCTTATGAAGAAGAGATTAACGGCAATACTTACGGTAATGGCACTTATGCTGACAGGCTGTGCCGGAAATGTCACATCGGGAACGGAAAGTCAGCCGGCGTCGGACGCTCAGAGCGGTATTTCGGATAACGAAAGCAGTGATACTTCATCACGCTATGAGATAATCACAGCAACCGAAATGGCTGAAAAAATGGGGCTTGGCATAAGTCTTGGCAACACGATGGAAGCATACGAAGCGACCGATTGCGAAAAGATAACGTATGAATGGATCCCCGTTGTCGGCGGAAACGAACCGCAGGACTATGAAACCTGCTGGGGAGCGGATGTGACAACGCAGGAAATAATAGACGGTATGAAGGCGGAAGGCTTCAACACAGTTCGTATTCCTGTGTTCTGGGGCAATATGATGGAAAATGACGGTACATATACGATAAACAAGGAATACCTTAAAAGAGTTAAGGAGATTGTTGATTACTGCGAAAAAGCAGGCGTATATTCCGTTATAAATATCCACCACTTCGACGAATTTATCATAAGAAGAAACGACCTTGACAAGTGCAAGGAGATATTCACTCATCTGTGGACGCAGATAGCCGAGTATTTTGCGGATTATCCCTACACACTCGTTTTCGAGGGCTATAACGAATATCTCGGCGGCAATCAGTTTGATTCAAGCGGTAATCTCAAGGAACAGTCCGAAACCAATGCTTACAAGATGACCAACACGCTCAATCAGGCGTTTGTCGATGCGGTAAGAGGCACAGGCAGATATAACGCACAGCGTGTGCTTATCGTTTCGGGCTACTGGACAAACATAGATAAAACGACTTCTTCAAGATTTCAAATGCCTGAGGATATGGTAAACGACAGGCTTATGGTGTCTGTCCACTATGTCGACAACTCTATGTACTGGTCGAATAAAATAGGCGGCGAGGAATGGCTTAAATATATCGACAGCCAGTGTGCCGAGCTTAAAAAGGCTTTTCTGGATAATGACATCCCCGTATTTATGGGAGAAACGACATCAACCTATACCGCAAGCAATATGGCAAAGGACGCAACTCATACCGATTCCTCCGAGTGCCTGTCGATTGTACTCGGAAAGCTGACCGAGCTTGGCATCGTTCCTGTTATATGGGATACCGACAGCCATTTCTATTCAAGGACGACTTATAAGATTGTAAACGAGTCGGACCGCAAGGTCATCCGTGAATATTCCGACAAACTGAAAGCAAACCTTGAAGCACAGCAGTAATAACAAACAGCAGCAACGCTACTAATCACCGTACCGTTGCTGCTGTTTTTATTATTCTTTTTTACCCTTGTTTTCCGCCAGATACGCCACCGCACTGTGAAGTGCAACATTCCCCTCTCCGATAGCCTTAGCTATCTGATACGGTCTGCCTGTGCAATCTCCGCAGGCAAAGCACCCTTTTACGCTTGTTGACATATCACGATTTACCGCAACACTGCCGTTATTCATCTCAAGCCCGTCAAGCAGTACATCCGCCGAAACCGTCTGCTTCAGAAAGAACACTCCGTCAACGGCAATTATACTGCCGTCGGAAAGCGTTATCCCGTCTGCGTGACGCTCTCCGTTTACGCTTTTGACAAAGCCGGGTAATCTGATAACATTTTCTCTCGAATAATTCGTCTTATATGACGGACAGAAATAAACCTTCTCTGCAAGCTCCGCCAGAAAATCCACTTCTTCTTCGCTCTCCTTGTTATCGCTGATAACGGCTATCGTTTTCCCTTTATAGAAATTTCCGTCACAGGTGGCGCAATAGCTTACGCCCTTGCCGAGAAGCTCACGCTCGCCCTTTATTTCGTTTACGGTCTGTGCGCCCGTTGCCAGAATGACAGCGTCCGCCTTGTATTCCTTCTGCCCTGCAAGGAGCATAAAATACTTGCCGATATTATACACTCCGGTAATACGTTCGCAGGTTATCTCTATATCCATCTGCTCAAGGTGAGCGGCGAATCTCCTATTCAGCTCACTGCCGCTTATTTCGGGCAGAGCAGGATAATTCGATATTATATGCGAGCGTTCGATCTTTGCGCTGAGGTCGGCATTTCCGAAAAGTATAAAGCTCTTGTTGCGTATTCTTGCGTTGATAGCCGCCGATATGCCCGCAGGCCCCGTTCCGATTATCGCTATATCATATTCTGCCTGATTTCCGCCCATTTTTAGCAACACTCCTTTGCCTTATTATCTGCATTTACAGTGATAATATATCACAATTTCCCCGCAAGGTCAAGAAAAACGGCACAGAAAAAACCTCTTTACCGCTTGACCGGTAAAGAGGGTGCTTTTATGCAACTTTTACTTCATTGCTGTACATAGTAATCGTTTCGGACCTGCCATCCTTGGTAGTAACGGTGAATACAGATTTCACACGATATGTACCGCTCGATACAACCTTGTAATTATCGAATTGCGCTACGCCCGAGTATACCGTTCTTGTCCAAGGTCCGCCCTCTGTGTTCCAGAACCACAGAAAAGCAAACTTCTCAAGCGATTGTTCTACTTTCACACTTTTGATAGTACCGCTTGAATCGGTAAGCGAGCTGTGACAATGTGCAGTAGTGCCTTTGACCGTAAGCGTACAGTTTTTGGTGCCGGACAGGTCGCACTGTACCCCCTCCGCCGATACGCTCATAACAAGCGTAAGAACAAACACCGTTGCCAGTAAAAATGCGAGTACTCTTTTCTTCATAGTATAAATACCTCCGTTGTTTTATCAGGGCTTAATTTCAGTCCCTATTAATAAAACGTATGAAAGAGGTACTGCGTACTGCTTTTTTTATCACTTCGGATTATTTTGTACAAATGCACAAATTTCAAACGCTGTTTTGTGCATTCTGACGTATCATTGCTTTGGTTTTACGCTCTCCGATAATGCTATTAGCTCATCTTTGCCGAGCTTATTAGCCTGAAAAGAAAAAACATACTCGTCATTATTCCACACCAGCATATTTTCCATGCCGTTTTCAAAATACAATGCCGTTATCCCGTTGACATCAACAGCCGTAATAGCGTCTTCGGCCGTTTCGGTGTTGATCCGTGTGCCGTTGAAATGGCTGAATGTCATCTGAGAAAATATGATTTGACTGTCGCCGTCTTTATATTCTTCTACCATACACCCGTCACTGTTATAAAACGTATATCTCATATATCCGTCAATGCCGGCTGTGATTACATATTCCTGTTCTATATTTTCCGGTGCTTTTTCAGTGTCCTCAATATGTAACAGGGAAAATGTATCATGCTTTTCAAGAGCGATATTATTATAGCAGACCACCGCCGCCGCTGTGATTGTAAGAACAAGGGTCACGGCAATAATTATGATATATCGCCAACGCTTTTTCGACTTATGAACACTTTTATCAAGAGTATTGTCGGCTAAATAACTGCGTATCATCTTCTTCATTCTCCGGTCAAACGAACGACGAATCTTATAATTTGTTTTTGGAATATCGGAGAAAATCATTTCATACATGGTTTCCTCCAGTGCGATTTCAATGTTGTTCATTTTTAACCTCCGTTTCTTTCAGCAATATACTTCTCGCTTTTCTCAGCTTATATCTTACCGCCTGATAGCTTATACCCAGAATGCCCGACATTTCGGAAAGGGAGCATCCGAATTTCACATTCAGCATAAGTACATCATAGTATTCCTTCGGCAGCCGTCTTAAAGCCTGTTTCAGCCGCTCTACACCTATATTTGAAAGAGCAGTTTCCTCGTTTTTTATGTCTGATTCATAAAAATCAAGCTCCTCCTCCGTAACAAAAACGCTTTTCTTGCTTTTTCTGAGTATATCCACCGCCACATTCCTTGCTATCACTATGCAGAACGCTTTAGTCTGAGGAGAATCAACATCTTTGATTTTACACAGATTGTCTATAATGCGTATAAAAGTATCGTGAACCGCATCTTCGGCATCCGTCCGGTTGCGGACTATCGCAAAGCAAATATTGTAAAGAGTGTTTTTATAGGTGTTGTACAGCTTTTCGACAAGGTCTTTTTCCTCGTCGGAATCAACCATTGCCAGATATATCAAAAGCAAGCAAACACCTCCGTGCTGATAATGCAATTGAGAGATTTATTTCACCTTTTATTCTATCACTGAATCATAATATAGTCAAGAAAAAAATGAAGTATCTTTGTATGTTACGAAAGATACTTCATCCGCATATTATCTGATTTCGTCCGCCGCTTTATACCCTATTATATCCTTTATAACTTCCCCTGCGATAATAAGTCCTGCCACAGACGGTACAAAGGCGGTACTTCCCGGCACCTGTCTTTTTCCCGGCACCTTATCCGCCTTAGAAAGACAACCGTTTTCACCGTTCGGATCTTCGTCGGCAATGGGCGGTATCGGCTTTTCCTTTGAGTATACCACCTTGAGCTTCTTTATTCCTCTGCGTTTAAGCTCATAGCGCATTACCCTTGCCAGTGGACACACAGAGGTCTTATATATATCCGCAACCTCAAATGCCGTAGGATCGACCTTGTTTCCCGCTCCCATAGAGCTTATAATCGGCGTTCCTGCCTTCTTTGCATTTTCAATAAGTGCTATTTTTCCCGTAACCGTATCTATTGCGTCAACTACATAGTCATACTGAGTAAAGTCAAACTGATCCGCCGTTTCAGGCATATAGAAGGTTCTGAAGGCTGTCACCTTGCAGTCGGGATTTATTTCCTCAATTCGCTCCTTCGCAACATCGACCTTGTACTTACCGACCGTCTTTGTTGTAGCTATTATCTGACGGTTTATATTGGTAAGACACACCTTATCATCGTCTATAATATCAATCGCTCCCACTCCCGAGCGTGCAAGCGCCTCAACGGTATAACCGCCTACGCCGCCTACGCCGAATACCGCAACACGAGAGCCTTTCAGCCTGTACATTGCCTCTTTACCGAAAACGAGCTGTGTTCTTGAAAACCGGTCAAGCATTGTTACCTCCTACAGAGAACTGTGTTCCCCTTGCTATAAATGTAACGGTCATTCCCTTTTTATCGAAGTAGCTCTCAATAAACCGCTTTATCTCATCGTTTCTCTCGTCCAGCGTGAAATACTGTCCTCCGCAGCCATCGTGAAAATGCAGAGTTACGCCGAAATTGTCAAGTATCGCCCTTTTAAGTTCCGCCGCTTCGGTTATGCTTATTGCCATAATTCGCTCCTTTAAGTCTACCGTTTCTATCTGTTTAATGTACAATATAGCTATTATACATCGTAATACAGCGGCTGTCAATGTTCTGCAACTGATTTTTTCACTGCGTTTTTCTTTTTCAGCAGAGCCGCCGCAGACTGCAAAAAGCGTATATCCTCCTCGCAAAGTCCGCTTATATCAAGTGTACGGCTTCTCTTATCCTCAAGCCCCAACAGATAGTCTGTTGTAACGCCGAATACTCCGGCTATTTTGATTATCGTTTCGGGAGAAGGGTTACGCTCCGACAATTCATAATTGCTTATTGCCGCTTTTGTCACCCATATCCTTTCAGCCAGCTGTTCCTGCGTCATGCCTGCACTTAGTCTTAACTGCTTTACTCTTTCTCCGAATTTAACCATCCGTTCCTCCGTTATGAATATAAACAATCTGAAAACATAAAATAAACAGTTTATTTATCTAAAGTGTAGCATATATCGGATTTCATACCGTTGATTTTTGTAACACATACCGTTGACTATTCGAAGCCCTTGTGTTAAAATACAAGTACAATATCTCATAATACGCAGATAAAACAAGAGGGTAAAATGAAAAGATCAACAAATGAAAAAGCGGCGATAATTCTTGCCGTGTCGGTCATTCTTTCCGTCACAGCCTGCTCAGCCGAGGGAGTAGCTTATGTTGACGGTAACCAAAGCGGAACCGGATTTTCCTCCTCATCCGCCGCAACAAGCGGTACAATATATGAGGAAAGCACGCTTCCTGCCACCGTCAGCGTTACAACCGCCGCCACAACAACAAAAGCAAAAGAAACAACCGCTGTTTCGACAACCGTTTTATCTGTTTTTTCCCACACCGGTCCCTCCACCCCCTGCCATACCGCCAAGACCGCAGCCATCAACGGAAGCAGTTTCTTACAAGCACTTATGCGAGATTTATCAAAAGCTGCAGGAACAGAATAAAGCAATTTTTGCACTCGAGAAACAGCGAAGTGACCTTGAAATTGAACTGTCCGACAGCAAAGGTATCTTCAAAGCAAAAAGGCGTTCCGAGCTTTCAACGGAGATAGCCGGATTGGAGGAACGTATTTCCCGAATGAAAGTCCGCTTATCTCATATCGTAAAGGAATACGGGTATCCGAATGTGGAAGCCTTCTACAAGGCATTTCATAAGGCAGAGACAGCTTATGGGGATTATCAGGACAGCCTTAAGAATTGGAAACAACGGTATGGAGAAAAGCCGCAGTCTCTACACGATAGGCTTAAATCTAAGAAACAGGACATTAGGGAGCGAGAGTTAACAAGACCATATTCTCCACCAAACCGTGGAAGGAGTAGATAACAAACGAAAGGAGCAATTGCCTCCCCTTCGTTTGTTATCTCTCCGTAAAGACTGGAATTTCACCCTCTCGCATAAAGATACAAATTATTTTTCTATTTCCTTATCATATATCTTTTTTGAGTATACCACAGTTACAATTGTTGCTAATAATAAATAAATCAACATAAAGATTATGCCAGTCATCCCACTTGTAAATACGGTTGTAATGATAGTCAATAACCCCGTAATAATAATACATATTGCACCAAAGCGGTTACTCTTTCTCCATGTATTATCATTGTGCATACTCCAAACGGTTCGAACTCCCACTACTGCATTTCGTTTTGCCTTTGTCATAAAATTTCCTAATACAATAAATATAATACCACACAAAATACATGAAACTTTTGCAATGTCAATAACCGCATGTTCACCACCTGCATTTGCCTGTATCCAAGAAGAATAAAGAATAAAATAATGCATAATCCCGAACATGATTGCTTGCGAAATTCCTACAACACATAATACCTTTGCAGAAGATTTTGCTTCCATCTGTTCCTTTTCTGTATTTGCATTTTTTGATTTTTTCTCAAACACATAGATTAGCAAGTGCCAAAACAGTGTAATAAACAAAATAATTACCGGAAAAATAAAGCTTTCTGTTTTACTTCCCCATCTGTCAGTGTTTCCCTCCAAGTCATGATGCATAGGTATAATATCAGGCATAAACTGTAGTACAACACTTGTAACTACAACTGGTATCATTGCTACTATCCACATTATTTTTTTCATACTTTTTTTCCTCCAAACTGGTTAACCCATATAATTAATTCATCGAAAACCGTAGTGTTGATTTCATAATAAACAAAGTTTTTCTCTTTATATTCAGATATCAAATCTGCGTTTTTTAATAATTTTAAATGATAAGAAAGAGCAGCCGGTGTGATCTGTAATTTTTCAGCAATCTCTCCAGCATTTAATCGCTCATTTCTCAACATCATAAGAATGGCTCTTCTC
>OGPH01001219.1_pt1 | contig 20704 bp, 21 predicted proteins | sample 1552891 | NCBI WGS metagenome assembly OGPH01 (sample SAMEA2580272, study PRJEB22360) | human gut metagenome | biome: human gut; feature: human-associated habitat; material: faeces | place: Denmark | collected 2008/2010 | reverse complement strand
TGCCGTACCGCAACGACTTCACCGAGCCGGAGATCGAGCACTGGATCCGCTTCCGCGAGGAGCATGACGAGCAGATCAAGGCCCTGAAGCAGCTGATCAACCTCGGCAACGAATATGGTCTTGACCTGTCCCGTCCGGCACAGACCGCTCAGGAAGCAGTGCAGTGGACCTACATGGGCTACCTCGCTTCCGTCAAGAGCCAGGATGGCGCCGCAATGTCGTTCGGCCGCGTCTCCACCTTCTTCGACGTGTACTTCGAGCGTGACCTGAAGTCCGGTAAGATCACCGAGACCGACGCACAGGAGATCATCGACAACTTGGTCATGAAGTTGCGTATCGTGCGCTTCCTGCGTACCAAGGATTACGACGCGATCTTCTCCGGCGATCCGTACTGGGCGACTTGGTCCGACGCAGGCTTCGGCGATGATGGCCGTACGCTGGTCACCAAGACCTCCTTCCGTCTGCTCGACACCCTGACCCTCGAGCACCTTGGACCTGGCCCGGAGCCGAACATCACCATCTTCTGGGATCCGAAGCTGCCGGAAGCCTACAAGCGCTTCTGCGCCAAGATCTCCATCGACACCTCGGCAATCCAGTACGAGTCCGACAAGGAAATCCGCTCCCACTGGGGCGATGACGCCGCCATCGCATGCTGCGTCTCCCCGATGCGCGTGGGCAAGCAGATGCAGTTCTTCGCAGCTCGTGTGAACTCCGCCAAGGCTCTGCTGTACGCCATCAACGGCGGCCGCGACGAAATGACCGGCATGCAGGTCATCGACAAGGGCGTTATCGAGCCGATCCAGCCGGAATCCGACGGCTCATTGGATTACGAGAAGGTCAAGGCCAACTACGAGAAGGCTCTCGAATGGCTGTCCGAGACCTACGTGATGGCTCTGAACATCATCCATTACATGCACGATAAGTATGCATACGAGTCCATCGAGATGGCTCTGCACGACAAGGAAGTGTACCGTACCCTCGGTTGTGGTATGTCCGGCCTGTCCATCGCAGCCGACTCCCTGTCCGCATGCAAGTACGCCAAGGTCTACCCGATCTACAACAAGGACGCCAAGACCACTCCGGGCCATGAGGACGAGTACGTCGAAGGCGCCGATGACGATCTGATCGTCGGCTACCGCACCGAGGGTGAGTTCCCGCTGTACGGCAACGATGATGATCGCGCCGACGAGATCGCCAAGTGGGTTGTCTCCACCGTCATGGGCCAGGTCAAGCGCCTGCCGGTGTACCGCGGAGCGGTCCCGACCCAGTCCATCCTGACCATCACCTCCAACGTGGAATACGGCAAGGCCACCGGCGCCTTCCCGTCCGGCCACAAGAAGGGCACCCCGTATGCTCCGGGCGCAAACCCGGAGAACGGCATGGACTCCCATGGCATGCTGCCTTCCATGTTCTCCGTCGGCAAGATCGACTACAACGACGCTCTTGACGGCATCTCGCTGACCAACACCATCACCCCTGATGGCTTGGGCCGCGACGAGGATGAGCGCATCGGCAACCTCGTGGGCATTCTGGACGCCGGCAACGGCCACGGTCTGTACCACGCCAACATCAACGTGCTGCGCAAGGAACAGCTCGAGGATGCCGTCGAGCATCCGGAAAAGTACCCGCACCTGACCGTGCGCGTCTCCGGCTACGCGGTGAACTTCGTCAAGCTCACCAAGGAGCAGCAGCTCGACGTGATCTCCCGTACGTTCCACCAGGGCGCCGTCGTCGACTGAGACTGAACGGTACCGTGTGAAGCGGTAGAGTGCAAGGGGCGGAGCGTGAAAGCTTCGCCCCTTGGTTTTCCCTGTACAATGTGGGGAAACCATTGGAGAGATACAACGAAAGGACACCGATGTCTGAGAACGTACATTTTCGCTCCACAACAAGGCATATGCTCAGAGAATCGCAAAACTACGTCAACCAAACGCTTATGGGAGGGCTGTCAGGCTTCGAATCGCCGATCGGCCTGGACCGGCGTGACCGCATCAACGCGCTGAAAAGCGGTGATATCGGCTTCGTGCATTCCTGGGACATCAACACGTCCGTCGACGGTCCGGGAACACGCATGACCGTCTTCATGAGCGGTTGCCCATTGCGTTGCCAGTATTGCCAGAATCCGGATACGTGGAAAATGCGTGACGGCAAGCCCGTCTATTACGAGGCCATGGTCAAAAAGATCGAACGCTATGTGGATCTTTTCAAGGCGACGCATGGCGGTATCACCTTCTCGGGCGGCGAATCCATGATGCAACCAGCATTCGTCTCCCGCGTGTTCCGTGCGGCCAAGGAGATGGGCGTGCACACCTGCCTCGATACTTCCGGATTCCTTGGCGCAAGCTATACCGACGACATGCTGAACGACATCGACCTGTGTCTGCTTGATGTCAAGTCTGGCGATGAGGAAACCTACAAGAAGGTGACTGGCGGCATTCTGCAACCGACCATCGATTTCGGACAGCGTCTGGCCAAGGCCGGCAAGAAGATCTGGGTGCGTTTCGTACTCGTGCCCGGACTCACCTCATCCGAGGAAAACGTTGAGAATGTGGCGAAGATCTGCGAGTCGTTCGGCGACGCAGTGGAACATATCGATGTGCTTGGATTCCACCAGCTTGGCCGTCCAAAATGGCATATGCTCAACATTCCCTACCCGTTGGAAGACCAGAAGGGGCCGTCCGAGGCAATGAAACAGCGTGTGGTGGAACAATTCCAATCGCACGGCTTCACCGTCTACTAAACGGGAAGCCACGCATATTCCAGCCAACGATTCCGGCAAATCAATCGTTTGAAAGTGCCTCAGCGATTGGAAAAAGGAATATTCGTGCAATTGTTGAACCAGCATTCGCCACGCGAAAAAATCTTCACATTCGACGCGTGGCGAAATGCTGTGAAATACCGCAAAACCGGCGACTCTGCCGTAGCCTTGAATCATGGTGGACATCTATGCTTTTCCTCAAGGCACGCCCAACGAAGCGCGTGCCACAGGTAGGGGATCGTGCGCCTACGCCGACCCTCCTGAACAAATGTTGACCCGACCTTCCGGCGTGCCAGACAAGGTATGGGACGCCGTGCTTTCCGTAGAACGTATGCCTCGATTACCAAGCGTGTCGTATCGTGAGATTCCAGTGCCGTGCGCCATGGCGAGTTTCGGCATTGGAGTTGAGATGCAATGCGACGAGGCGCGTTCCACAGGCTGGATCATGGTGTTGTATTCGCACAAATACCGAAATGACTGGCATTCTCATTGGCGTTGCGTCGCTTTCGCCGCGTTGCCGTTGTCTGGAGGCGAAGGCGATTGTCTGATACCGTCCATGTATTGGGATGCGATGATGGACCGTGTCGGTTCGTACGATGTCGAACATGTTTCGGGAACCGTCACAGTCACGAAAAGCACGACGTTTGGCACTCAGTCCGACGCTCCCGAAACCGGATGTGAGATTCGTGTGTCTTGGACGCCACTAGACTATGCCGATGGAGGCCTTGACGCGGGCGCCCAAGTGGGCGCGTGGGCTAGGTTCCTCCGGTCCATGACGCAATCCGAGGAGGATTATCCCGTTGACTGACGAGCCAAGGTTGCAGGCCGAGCCGCGTGAGGGCGTGCCCGATGTGATCGACACCCTACCGGCATTCCGCGAGTACTGCAGCGCATTGGCGTCTTCGCATGGGTCTTTGGCTGCGGATGCGGAACGTGCGTCTGGCTTCCGATACGGTCATGACGATTGGTTGGTGCAATTCAAAAGAGACGGTGCCGGCATAGGATTGCTTGATCCGCAGGCATTGGCTGCGGAAGGTGCCGATTGGAACGATTTCAATCGTGCGGTGGGCGATGCGGTATGGATTCTGCATGATTCTTTGCAGGATCTACCGGGATTCAATGATCTTGGATTGAAGCCGCAGCGGTTGTTCGACACCGAGATCGCCGCGAGACTGCTCGGCATGAAACGGTTCGGTTTGGCCGCCGTTACGGAGCATTACTTGGGATTGACACTTGCCAAAGAGCATTCCGCGGCCGACTGGTCGTACAGGCCGCTGCCCCGAGACTGGCGTAATTATGCGGCGCTGGACGTTGAATTGCTGATCGAGCTTGAAACGACCATGCGCGCCGAACTGCAAAAGCAAGGCAAGATCGAATGGGCTGAGGAGGAATTCGATTACGCGCTGCGCGAAGGGACTGCGCCACGCAAGGAGCATCCCATCCCATGGCTGCGTATTTCACATATCACCGAAATCATGAAGGACCGCCAGGCCCTGGCCGTGGCGAAAGCATTATGGACCAAACGAGATGAACTGGCACGCGAATACGATATTTCGCCGACACTGCTGCTCGCCGACAGCACCATCATCGAAGTGGCGGAACGCAAGCCGCATAACGCCGCGCAATTCAGGGCGGTCCGTTCCATCAACGAGCGTGTACGCATCCAAGCCGGTGCCGAACAGGAGAAAATGTTCGAACGTTACGCGCCGATCCAACGTAAAATCAAGCCAAGCATGTGGAAGAGAATAATCCAACAGGCGCTTGATCTGCCGGAAAGCGAATGGCCGGTCATCGAAAGCGGCAATCCCCAAAACCAGGAGGCGCAGAGCATATCCGCTCCACGAGCGACGCGAGTCTGGAGGGAACGTTATCCGGAACGTCTCGCAACGCTTGACAAGGCACGCAAGATGGTGGCGCAGATAGCGGAAGACACGCGTACCCCCGCGGACGTCATCATCAAACCGCAGTATCTGCGCAACCTGTGTTGGACCGACGAACCGCAAAAACGTGACGTTGCGCAATTCCTCACCGAGCAGGGCGCGAGGGCGTGGCAGGTCGCGCTGGTTGCAGAGTCCGTGAGTCGCGCTATCATGTAGAGGTTGCCTAACGGCAGAAATGTGAAGAACCGTATTTTTCAGGAGCGCAAGCGTGAAAATCAGCGTCAGGAATCTTGAGCCGACCAAGGTGAAGCTCACCGTCACCGTTGATCCGGAAGAGTTCAACCCGTATCTCGACAATGCTCGCAAGGAAATCGCCAAGCAGGTCAACGTGCCTGGCTTCCGCAAGGGCCACGTGCCCGGCAAGATCATCGACCAGCGCATCGGCTTCGGTGCCGTTGCTGGCGAAGCCGTGAACAACGGTGTGCCGGAGCTGTACTCCAAGGCTCTCGAAGAAAAGGGCATCCGTCCGATGGCCCAGCCGGAAATCGACGTTCAGGAAGTTCCGGAATCCGCCAAGGACGAGACCAAGCTGAAGTTTGTGGCCACCGTTGAGCGTCGCCCGGACATCGAACTGCCGGAAATCGACGGCATGGAGATCGAGGTCGCCAAGGCCGAAATCACCGACGAAGACATCAACAACCGTCTGGAAGCCCTGCGCCAGCGTTTCGGCACCCTCGTGGGTGTGGATCGCCCGGCCGCCAAGGGTGACTATGCCAACATCGACCTGACCGCCGAAATCGACGGCGAAGTGGTCGACTCCCAGGAAGGCGTGAGCTACGAGCTCGGCTCCGAAACCATGCTTGACGGTCTGGATGAGGCTCTCGAAGGCCTGTCCGCCGGCGAAGAGACCACCTTCGAAGGTACCTTGGAAGCAGGCGAGCACGAAGGCGAGAAGGCTCAGGTCAAGGTCAAGGTCAACTCCGTCAAGGCTGAAGAGCTGCCGGAACTCGACGACGACTTCGCTTCTGAAGCCTCTGAGTTCGACACCCTCGACGAGCTGAAGGAAGACCTCAAGAAGGCCGCTTCCCAGGATGCCGAAGGTCGTCAGGCCACCGCAGCTCGTGACGCTTTCATCGCCAAGCTCGAAGAGGGCCTGGAGATTCCGGTGCCGAAGGGCGTCAAGGCTGAAATGGTTGAGCAGCAGCTCAAGGGCGTGACCGCTGATCCGGCCAATGCCACCAAGGAGCAGAAGGCCGAAGCTGAAGAAACCGTCGAAAAGGAACTGCGCGACCAGATGGTGCTCGACGTGCTCGCCGAGAAGCTGGACGTCAAGGTCTCCCAGTCCGACGTGTTCAACTTCCTCGCTTCCATCGCCCAGCAGTACGGCATGGATCCGAACGCCTTCATCCAGGCCATCATGCGCAACGGCCAGCTCGGCTCCGCAGTGCAGGAAGTTGGCCGTTCCAAGGGCCTGCTTGCCGGCATGCGTGCCGTGACCTTCAAGTCCGAGGGTGAAACCTTGGATTTGAGCGCCTTCCTCGGCGAAGCCGCTGAAGATGAAGAAGCCGAGAGCGTTGAAGCTGCTTCCGCAGCCGCCGCTGTGGCTGACGAACTCGCTTCCGAAGAGTGAGTCTCGCTTAATGCCTGACTTGCGAGAGTCATCTTTCTAAAGCGTTGAGGGGTGAAATCCATATGGGATTCCACCCCTCAATTTATTTCGTATTCGGTTTCGGCATCCTTAAACAGGGCAAGACAGAGATTGCCGAAACATGAGTTACAGCAGGAATTTGATTTCGGCGAAAAACTCGCGAACCATATTGTTGACGAGCATGTTCGGGGGAGAGCCAGCCGCAATGCCTTGGGCGTTGTCCAAACCATATTTGTCGGCAATCTGCAACGCGCGGAACATGTGGAAATTGTTGGTGATCACCCCTACGGAAGCATTATCGTCACTGATCAGCTTCTTGCTGTTGACAATGTTTTCCTCAGTGGTTTTTGACTCCGGCTCCTCAAGAATGCGCTGTTCGGCAATGCCATGTTCCTTAAGATAGTCAGCCATGCCTTGGGCTTCGGGGAACGGTTCATTCGGTCCTTTTCCGCCGGAAACGATGCAGATGGTATTCGGATTCTCATCCAAATATTCGATGGCCTTGTCGAGACGGTAGCGAAGTACAAGGCTCGGGCCGGACTTACGCACTTGGGCGCCGAGCACCACCACATAATCAAGATCCGATTTGCCTTGCGCATGCATTTGACTGACGATGCAACCTTCCACCGTGCCGAATGCGACCAGACCGACGCATGCGACTGCGATCGCCACACCTCTGACCAGTCTTGGCAGCATCGCCCACCATTGGAAGAGCACTCCGAATCCAAGCACGGCGAACAGCGCCGCGAATGCTAGCCAGACAATCCAGAATACTGTGCCGGAATGCGTGTTACGCACTGCGAAAGCGTAACAAACACATACCGCGGCGAGCACTATGCATAGCGCGCCCGCAATTCGTCTAACCAACGTTGCCATATGAACCTCTCATTCATTGCGCGTCACACGCAATCCTGTCTCATCCTAAACTTGTGACCCCCAGACCCCCAAGCTTCACATGCCAATGCCAACAAATCCTACGCATTCCTGTTATTTCAATACCATGCGCATTATGTCATCCGTGAGCGGAGTTTTGGTATGGCTGCGGCTAGGATGGGGGAGCATGACTTCAGAAATGATTATGCTCCGACCGATGCGTCGCACGGATTTTCCCGCGCTTGAAGAGCTTGTCCGTCAGGCTTGGTATGTGGATGATGAGTCGGATGATAATGGGAATGTTCCGAACGATGAGCGCGGGTTGCGTAAGTATAAGCTGCGCAAGGCGATTCACTTGCGTAATATGCATCGACTCGCGGCCATCGACATGCATGATTTTCTTTCCCGCACCACCGAGGCTACGGTCGCTGAACGTGATGGTCGGGTGCTTGGCGTGGTATTGGGCTCGTTGAGATCCCGTGTTACCACAGCGCAGAGGATACGTCATGCTATTACGCGAAATTGCTTGGCGTTGCCCTTGTTGACAAGCAAGGATGGCCGTCGAGGACTTGCCGATCAGATTGCGATTTTGCAGGCCGATGAAATGTTGAAGCGAGATGCCGGCAAAAGCTATCAGGCTGAGGTAACGCTGTTCGTGGTTTCCCCGGAAGCGAGGGGCATGGGCGTCGGTCGTAAGCTGTTCAACCACATGCTTGACGTGTTTCGTGATGCTGGAATGAACGAGTATTTCCTCTTCACTGACACTACCTGCGATTACGGTTTTTATGATTACCGTGGTTTGACGCGTAAAGCGGAACGTACTGTACGCAGGGACTCCTTTACGCAAGGCGGTCTGGAAGACGGCGCGCTTTCCTTCTTCTTGTATGAGGGGCGTTGCTGAACGTTTCTGCCTTGTATGGAAAGTGATATTTTCGGAAAAGCGTCAGTATATGGACAGCATTCACTTATTTGGGTTGTCGATCTATCGGCAATTTTGGACGGCAACAAGTGAAGAGAGTATGCCCAGTCCTTTCTAGGGCTGATTTCTAGGTTCTGATGGCCGTTTCGCAATGTGATGGGTTACAGACAATGATGTCTGTAACCCATCATGAAAAACGAGCCGTTACATGTCAAAAATGGTAGATCCATATATGGCTTGAAATGTCATCTAAGGGATGACATAAGAGAGTGAATAAGACACGAAATTGAGAAAAGTGTCAAACTGGGTTTCGTCAGTGGAAGAAATGTTTCTGGACTTCTATCTGTTTCGCTGTGATGAGAGTCTGGAAGTTCAAAGGAGTGGAAATGAAGGATTTGCTCAGTTTACAGGCTTTGATTGCGCAACCTGCAAGTATGACCTCTAAAAGGCCACCATGTGTTGACACGCATGGAAATTGTTCGACGGATCCTAATTGTGATCCGAATACGCATCATTGGCATAGTTCGTGGAGTTGGTTCTGCTGAAGTAGAAGAGCAACAGTTTTAAACTGCAGTGGCTATCTGTTTTGAAGTTAACAGATAGCCATTTTGATAGATGGATGCTGTAATGAAAAGATTGAATGAAAGAGAAAAGTAAACAATTCTCGGATTGTTTACTGTATTTATAATTATTATACTTCTCGCCAGTGCATTTATTGGGCTTTTCATGTCTAGAAACAGTGCAAGTGACGCTAAAGATATAAAAAAAGCGTATGAGTCATTATCAGAAGTGAAAAGAAAACCTACAAACGCAACAAATGATGGCGGGCTACTGGTGCAAGTTGGGTCAAAAAAAGATATTCCGACTGTAGAATTTTATTTAGATCCCCTATGTCCGGCTTGTGCACAAATTGATAGAACATTAAATGATGATATAGGAAAAATGTATACGAGTGGTCAGATTAAGCTTGAAATTCATCCTGTGATTTTTTTAGACAAGTGTTCATCTGACCATTATTCGGCCAGAGTATCGGGATCCATAGCCTACATTTCAGAAAAAGATCCAAAGCATGTCGTTGCATTCATTTCAGAAATATTTGATGAAAAGTTCCAGCCTTCAGAAGTAGATTATGTAGAAATGTCTGATGAAAAGATAATCGAACAAGCGATTAAAGCGGGAATATCTAGAGAAATTGCAAAGGAAAGTTTAAATGGACAGTACGATGAATGGATTGAAAAAAGTAATGATTACACAATACTACGAAGCGACCTAATAGCTCCAGGGAGGGAGGGGTTTGCGACGCCATTGATTAGGGTAAATAAGAGAATTTGGTCAATGAAGGATATGGCGCTTGATGACTTATCAGATGCTTTTGTTGAAAGCTTAGGATTAAAACCTGAAGAAGTTGGTGATGAGGATGTTAAACCTAGAATAGGCAGTAAAGGAAAGTTGCTTAAAACTAATACAAAATATTTGGCGGAAAAATCTGATGCTTAAATTTATGCGAATTAGCAAGAGAATGATTCTTGGCGTGGTTTGCAGTATCGCTGGATCGACGTTATCATTCTTTGTTCCTCTTTTGATAAAAGATTTTATAGATAATAAAAAATTTGATCTTAGTTTACTGTATGTATTCCCTTTTCTTTTTGCGGCGCAATTCATATTGTGTGCAATTGGTGGATTGCTAATTTCAACTGAGGCCGATCTTCATGTGGCGGAATTGCGTATTCAGGCTATGGATATAATTTTTGAGAAAGATATGCTCTTTTTTGACAATGAAAATAGCGGTGAAATCGCCAGTGGAATAGTATATGATATCTCTCTGGTCAGGAATTTTGTGGCGGCTAGTATTCCTCAGTTTGTTTCGAGTGTTATCAATATACTGTTTTCCGTCGTTGCTCTTACTGTAATTAACTACAGACTATCTATTTTGGTTCTAATTATCTTTCCTGCAGTGATGATACTGGCTGTTCCCTTAGGTATATTTAATAACAGAAATGCGATGATGCTGCAAGAGAGAATTGGTAAATTAAATACGTTTACTTCAGAAATAGTGCGAAGTATGCGCACTGTTAAGTTATGTAATGCAGAGAGATGTATGCTTCTAAAATTCAAGAAACGAGTAAATGAAATAAAAGAAGTTAATCTCTTGAATGACAAAGTATATTCTTTTGTTACGCCCGTTCAAAATCTGATTTCGATTTTTTGTACTGGGGTCATTGTTTGCTATGGTGTTCATCTGATGGACGTACATCTCTTGACATACGGTTCGTTTGTTGCATATGTAATGTTATTCTTTCAGCTGGTTACTCCAGTAGGTGGTTTATTTACCTTTTATTTGAGTTGTCAAACAATCAAAGGTTCCTTAAAAAGAATCAACCGTGTCATCGGATCTCAAGAGAAGTAGATATGGAAAACTTTGCGTATAATAATGTTGATTATTTGGAACTGAAAAGCGTTTCATTTGGTTACAATGATAATGAAGTTCTTCATGATGTTAGTATGAGGTTGGAAAAGGGTGGTCGATATGCAATTATTGGACCATCTGGATCCGGGAAAACGACTATTATTAATACAATAACAGGTCTATATAGTGCAAATTCTGGAGCCATTGCTATCAATGAGAGCTTGCTTGATGGGCAGCATCTAGAAGAGTGGAGAAGGTGGTTTACTGTCGTCTCTCAAGATAATCTCCTTTTCTCTACAACAATTAAAGAAAATTTATTTTTTGGTCTTGATTTTGTGCCATCAGAAAAAGACATTAATAAATGTTTGAAAAATGCTTGCTTAGATGAAATTATTTCCGTTGGTGATTTGGAAAAGAGTGTTGGTGAGCAGGGGATGTCTTTGTCTGGTGGACAGCGACAGAGATTGCAGATTGCGAGAGCTTGTTTAAGGAAAGCTCCGATACTTATTTTGGATGAGGCAACGTCGAATCTTGATGTGAAGACAGAAAGACGTGTGCTTGATAACCTATTAAGATCGCATGAGTATGATATTTCAATTGTCATTTCACATCGCTTGTCTACGATAATAGACTCAGACGTTATTTTCTTTATTGAAGATGGTTATCTTTTGGATCAGGGGGATCATCGAGAGCTCATTGAAAGATGTCCAGCGTATAGATTTTTTGTTCAAAATCAACTCTTGAAGGATTGATATAGGGGAAGAGGGAATTGTGATGGTTGGTTACTCGGCGGATGATTACCTCCGTTTCTCGGCAGATAAGGAGACCATATACTATAGCGAACCTGTTTATGCTTGTGAAGATGCTTATGTTTTGCCGACGAATGACAACTCAGAGCAATGGGGCGTTAGGTCTGATGGGCATTGGACTTATGTCAATTGTCTGATGTACTCTTTTCCTCCTCAAGGTTGGAAAATTCATATCACTTCTACAATTTATGATGCTCAGAATGTTCTCTATGATGTTGCTGAATATCTTTTCGTTAAATCTATTTCTTTTAAATATCTTTCAAGTAGAACTTGTTTCATTCAGGCGAATGGAAAATATGCGGATAGACTTGAGTCAGGTAAATTCATAACTATTTACCCCAGTTCTGAACATATTTTTATTCAGCTACTAAAAGATTTAAAAACCATTGTTTGTAAATATGATGATGGTCCTTATATCTTAACTGATAAACAATGGCAAAATAGTAATGTATTTTTCAGATATGGTGCTCTGAAGCCGCGCTTTTCAAACGAAAAGAATGTACCTGTGATAGTGACTCCTCAGGGTGATTTAATACCGGATAAAGAATTACCGCTGTATTCCTTGCCTTCTTTCGTTGATGAACCTATATATGTTAAAGAGAATAATTATTTTATGTTTAATTCTTGTCATGTTCTTTGCATACTTCGTCGGAAAAACGTTTGCGTGGAAAGAACTTGCTGCCCAGCTCAAACAAAACAAACTAAGGTATGAAAAATTAAGTCAGCACGTCGAATACCTGCGAAAAGAGAGCGTGGTAGCCAGCCGAATTCATGATTCAGTGGCTGGTAACTTGGCATACATGGCAATTTTGCTGGACGGTCTAATCTTGGATGCTGAGAAGAACAAAACCTTTGACGAGAAAGAAATAAGAGAAGTGAGGGCTCTCGTCGTAGAAACTTTGGATGAGATGCGATCTGTTGTTGATTTAATGAATGGTGGAAAGACGGAATCAGTACAAGCGGACAATATGAGTCTCTCTGGATTGCAAATTGTAGGTGAGCAAGGGGATTCCTTCCTGAAGGAACTCGGATTTCATGGAAAGACGAGAATTGCGCTAAAAGATTTGAAGAATCTTGATGATGCTTTTTCCCGTGAGGTTTTTTCTTTGATTCATGAGCTATATACAAATATCGCTGTGCATGGAAGTCCAGGAGGTGAATACCGTCTCATTGTTTTTTGGGATGACGATGATTTAATTCATGTGGATCAGGTGAATGATATTTCGTCAAAGAACTTATTTCCTGACAAGCCGGTGTCCGGAAGCGGTTTGTCGCTGCATATGAAATGGATTAAGTCCATAGGAGGATTTGCTAAAACATCTTCTGAAAAAGGAGCATGGCAGTTTCATGCGCGTTTTCCTGTCATCATGTCAGAAGACTCGGCAGAGCCAGTGTAGACTTGGAGGGCACTTGGGATATATCTTGGCGGAATACGTATTGAGAGCGTTTGCTGATGTAAAAGGACCAGGGCTGGTCATGGAGCTAGGTGCTTCCATTATGATGATGGACAACAGTATAGCGATTAGTTTCATTTTCCTCCTCTTCGCAGCGCCAGTTTGTCATAGGTGGAATATCCTTGTAATTATTTGTCGTAGGGAGTCATCTTTAGATGACTTTGGCGACTCTTCCGTTTTTTGATGAGTGGTGCTGTATGTATACCGCGATGTAGTAGTGGCTGAGTACACCTTGCGGTTGTGAGGCGTTCTTATCTAATAGGGAATCAAACCGGTTGCATGGTTTAGTTTGTGCGCAAGAGACCTGCAATGTTGGCATATGTTTTACTACGTGTCGACGAGAGCTCATGGTGCTGCACGCCTAGCGCGGCGATAGCATCATCCACGCGTTCTGGCTGCAAACAGCCCACGATAGGTGCAGTCACGCCCTTGGCCCAGTGCCATGCAAGCGCAACCTGAGCCATGGGCACTCCATGGTGTTCGGCTACTTCAAGCACACGTTCGACGATGGGCATGTCTTGGGCTTGCGCTTGATCATACTTGTTGCGCATGGTGCCGTCAGTGGTGCGGCTCCTGGCGAATCCTTCTCCCACCTGGCGTTCATGGTTCCGGCAGGAGACCCTGGCGCGATGAGCAACGAATGGCTTGAACCGGTCGATGCGCAAGCGTACGAGTCCCTTGCCTGAACAGACGGGCGCATACATGTGATTCAGCCGGGGTCAAGTCAGACTCGGCTGAATCTATTCGCCACTCACATGCGAAAGGCTTATCTCATGTTTGTCCTAAGGTGGGATAGGGGGAACCGAGAATAATCGCAAACTTATCGTCAATTGCCTGCCGTTGACGCCATTCGAACAAGCGCAGTTTATGCGTGCAGCCAAAGGCGTGCCGCAAGAATTCGTAGGCGATCCGGCGCAGCGTGGCAACATGGCAAGGACGGCCATCATCCCCGAAGAGCTCAAAGCTCAAGTCACCGTCATCGTCGGCAATGTTGATCCGGGAACATGCCGACAGTGTCCCAAACTCGAATGGTTGCAAACCTGGAGCGCCGGCGTCGACAAATACCAGCGACCCGGCATCCTACAGCCCGGATTCATGCTCAGGGTGGAATTCATTTTGATTGGTCGGCACACCGGGATACAAGCCAGGCGAGGATCTGCTGTTCGCTGACGGGCTTGAAATCCCATGCGTCGAGTCCCACGTTCACACTTCGCGGATCAGTGCCGTCGGGAACGTCCTGATGCGTATGGCCGTAGAGCAGCCAGCCTTCGGTGGTAGGCGCCATATCGGCGAACTCGTTCCAGTTGCTCGGCCAGTCGCCGTGTTCTTCGGCCAATGCCGAGAGTCTGGGGAAGTGGCTCATGGCGATGCTTTGCTGCGTGGTCGCCACCGTTATTTTGCCGGATTCATCGAGAACGGGAAGTTCCATGTCGATTTCGCAGTAGTCGTCGATGGTCTCGAACACGTCTTCGTATAGCATGTCATTGAATCGGAGACGGAAGTTGCGGTCGTGGTTGCCGATGATCAGATGCAGATGTTGGCAGTTGATTCGGCGCAGGCATTCGAGTGTGTGCTCGACGGTGCAACGGTAGGAGAGGTCGCCGAGAATCCACAGTTCGTCGTCGTGCCCGACGATCTCGTTGATATTGTCGATGATGGTGTTCTCATGACGTGCGATGTCGCAGATCGCTTTGAACGATGTCTGATTGTCGTGCACATATTGTTTGATCCACGCGTGTGCGGTGGTGCGGGTCTGCGTCTGCCAGATGTCGAGGTACTCAGCACGTAGCTTGCCATTGTTCAGGAACCCGCGCAGCGCGGTGACTAGTGGATGGCCGAAATGCGTGTCCGAAGTGAAATAACGCATGTGATTCCTTACTATATTGGGAGATTCCGGTGAGCTTGCTGACGGTCTGGTCTTTCTGATCGCGCAGCAGGTCGTCGAGCTTCGCATCGATTTCCTTCAGGTAATCGGTGATTTCGGAGACGTCCTGTTCCAGAGCCATCTGTGCCATGACGCCGCTGATGCCGGTGAGCATGGCGGGGTTGAGTTGCCCTGGCTGGGTGAATTTTAGATGTTTGATGATGCGCCCGTTCGGTTGCCGTACAACACCGGCTTGGAACGGTCCCTTCTTACAGTTCTTGCCGTATTTGGCGACCAGCTCAGCCGATTCCTTGGTGAGTTTTACCCAACGTCCGCTTTCGACCATGGCGTTGCCGGCTGCCTGTGCGCCTTTGCTGGCCGAGGAGACGGTCTGTATGGCTTTGGCTTTGAATGCTTTGGAATCGAAGCCTTCATCCTTGAGCCAGAGATCTATGGTACCGGCGTCGCCGAGGAAGACGATGCCTTGTTCGTCTTGGATGATGGTGACGCTTTTCGTGTCGTCTGGATTGTTGTTCCCGGTGCTGGCATCGGCATCACTGTCTCCGCCTTCGAATGGGATGAGTTCGTTGGAATCGTCGTCGATCATGGTTATTTCCTTCAAATCCACTTGGTAGCAGTATACGACTGGCAGACGCGTCGGTGCGCTTGGGAGTGGCGGGGAACAGGTATGAAAGCAGTGGGGAAGTGGTCAGTCTTCGATCTGGGCATCGCCCGAGTCAAGGGACTGGAAGATCTCGTTGAACAGAGCTTCGGTCTGCGTCTGGAGCTTTTCCAGGCGGTTCTTATGCTCGCTGCCGGTTGTGGATCTGTTCATGGTGTCCATAAGACGAAGGCTTTGCAGGGTGCTCTTCCATCGTTCGACTGGTGCGTTTACGGGAAATTGGTCGGCGTATTGCTCCAGTGTCTCCTCGATGGTGTCAAGCTTCTTGGCGACTCTTGCGGATGGGCTAAGCGCGGCCGGCAGATGCATGCTCGCGGCGGCCTGCTTAAGCTTGCTGCCTACCTGTTGTTCGCTGACAAGCTGCGCCACCTTCTGCATGTTTTCCGGATTGGCCGCAATGTCGACCGCCGTTTTGACGGCATAGGTCGCCGCCGATGCGACGATCCCCTTCAAAAACCCACCTTTGCGCGTCATCGGTTACCCCTTTCAACACGGAACTCTTCTAGGAACAGTGTAGTTCAGAAAAGGCGGGTATTGGTTGATTTATACATGCCTATGCGGCTTGGCAAAAGGAAGAGGCCCTGGAATTGAGCATTGCTAAGAGGCTTGGAAGCTGTTGCTACTACTCGCAGCAGCAATGAGATAGAAAAGAGGCCCACCGCATTTCAGGACGTAAACGTAGCCTTGGATGGGCACTGATGCACAGTATTGTACATCAGTGGGCAATTGAACATGCCGCATGAATGGCAAAATATGCAATCAAGGCGTAGATGCGCAAAAGTGCATGAAAGTGCGCAAGAGTGCGCGAACACGTTCTGGCGGATTACTAACGTGGATGCAGGCTCTATCTGTTGGAACCCCGTCGCGCTCGCGGAGAAAACATGGCTCATGGCGAATGCGGATTGCCCGCATGTTATCCACCGAACAGACAAAGGAACGAACACCATGGGCGTTAAGCATAGTGCGTCTATCGGAGTGGGGAGAATATGGCTGAGAGCTCTAGCGGCTGATTGGTCGATGCGCTGGTGCGTAATCTGAACGGTGAGTTCGACGAGACCGGCATGGAACTCCGCATGGAATTCAGAAAAGCCGAGTTCTCGGAAGATGGCGAAGTCGCGATTCACGCGATTGAGATAGACGACTGAAAAAACTGAGCGACGAAGCGTTGGTTCTGGCGACGGTCGCATCCGCTGGCATGACTGACTATGAGCGCGTCAAACAGTCACTTAGTTGGATGAGCCCTAGTAAATACCATCAAAGCCAAGGAATGGCTGCGTGATTATCTCCAAGAAAACGTCTGCGACCCTTGTCTGTTTCTATGTTGCCTTCTACTCAAAAGTGTTTTCCCATACTTGATAAATATCATTTAGCTGATTAGCTTCTTTGTCGGGAAGGACAATCCCAACGCTGTAACGAGCTCGCGTGACTGCAACATAAAAGCGTGAACATGTTTGTTCTTTTAAATCTTGTTCATGATTGCTGAGCCATTTTCGGACACTGCCGACAGGATAAATCAGAACGTCATCATAGGTCCTTCCTTTAGATTTGCCGAAATTGAGAATGTTGGATGAATCTATGGTTTTGATGTTGCTTTTATCGCGAAGGACGACTGGATGATACTTATCGGAGTAGGCTTGCGCGCACGAATCTGGGACAAGCCAAACTCCAGAATGACGACTTGACGATGATTTCGCTAAAGATTTGGTTTGGGGAAATGTGGGATATAGTTTGTTGGCGAACTGGATAATTGTTTCTCCGCATCTGTGGCTGCCGTTCAAGGTGTTTCGATCTACTGGACATCTACCGATCAGTTTCCTTTCCTGAAGAAAGCATTCAAGTGTTTTGCCCTTGTTTTTGCGGCTTCCATTGGTTCTATAAGTTTTCTGTCGCTCATCTCCACAGAGGATTATATTGATATCGGAATTGATGAGAAGTTCTATGAATTCGTAGTCGTATCCAGCCATATCTTGAACTTCGTCAATCAGGACAGCATCAAATATGCGTTGCAGTCTATTAAGTACTGCTCCGCCACTCTGCTTATTACAGAGCAAAGCGAGTTCAGGCAGCTTAGCCGCATAAATTGCGTTGGACGAGTTGCAGTAATGTCTAAGGGCTGGCTGTTTATAATAATTACGGCCTTCTGGCTTTATCTGTATGCCGGTAAATTGCATATCTTTAAAACCAGCGGCACCTTGGAATGGGCGCACCCCATGTTCTAGCAGAAAGCTGAACCATGGAAGAATGGTCACGTTCGATGGTACGCATCCGTATTTTTTGATGAGCATGTCTCGAGCGTTTTCTGCGTTCTCATCCGTAAAAGTTGTATATAGATATCTCTTGCTTTTATCTGATGTTTTTTCCAGAAGAAATGTTGTTTTTCCGGAGCCCGCCGCAGCTAGATACATTCTAGACATTATTTGCCAACACCAACCTTCTTGGCGCCAACTTTACTGGCAGCCCATTCGATAGCTTTAACAATGTAATTTGGGTATGTTATCTTTTCTGTTGCATCAAATATTTTTAGAGCCACTTCGGTTTTATGTTTTTCCATATAGTCGAGTGTTTCATCGCGGTTATTATTTGATCTGCCCAGAATTTTAGCTAACTTTTCCGCACCTGCCGACTCGTATATCTCAGATTCGAGTGTATTGTAGTTTACTTTTTTCGCTTTCCCCTCAGTGAGATAGCTTTCATCATAAGAAATGACTTGATGGGCATTGGTGGCTTCTGGCGAATTAATAAAAGGATAGTCCCTGTATTTGCTTCGAAGGGCTTCGACGTTCCCGTCATTATCGGTAATGACAACAGTATCTTTTTCGATTTTTCGAGCGATTTCCAAAAATCTTAAGAAAGTGACTCCCCTTACTGATATGACGTCAATGCCGTCCTGAATCGGAAGCCTTCCGTACGAGTCAAGGTATGCACGCTGCACAACGAGTTCGTCGGCATCTCCCTCCACGAGTATTGATGCCTTACAGAGCAAAACGCGCAAGGTACTGTAGCCAGGAGCCTTCATGAAAAAGCGAGATGTATCTTTTTGCAAATCTGCGAAGGAAGTCGATTCGTCTCCGTTTAATAGTATGAGATTTTTGAGGTCAAGTTTGTTTGCCACGAAACTGCTATGAGTCGTTACTATCAATTGTATGTCTTTACAACGGTTTTTAACATCGTCGAGGAACATGCTCAGCCGTGTATGAGATAAGTGGTTTTCTGGCTCTTCAAGAAGAATCACATCTTTTTGACCATCTTTACTTTTCGATAATGCCAATTCTGCAGTGATAATGCTTTTGGTTCCATCTCCCACATTTGAGAAAGGGATATTCTCCAATTTTGTTACAATGCCGTTCTCCCAAGAACTAACGGTATCTGCCTCGAAGCCTAGGGTAACCGTTTTTCTAGTTAGGCTTTCTACCTTCTCGGATATCTTGTCATTGATTTGTTGGACTTTTTCATTTGCGGAAAAGTTGCTTCTCATTTGTCTATGCGCCTGAGAGATAACAATCTGATCACTCGGTTCCAGCACATTCCGAGCAATTCTTGAAACAACCGCTTTAGCATTTGCCCAAGCAAATGCGTGCCCTCCGCCAATTAGTGAAGCATTGAATTTAATCCCGACAGGGCGGATTGATTTACGGGCAAATGTAGTCCAAGAACAAGAGTAGTACTCTATCGGAATTCCAAAGCATTCTCTGGAATCAACGAATTCTTGATATTCATTGGCGAATGAGTCTGTATCCAAGGTGATGCGAAGGGATATACCAGATTCCTTCGCCCCTTTGGAATTGGCGTCCCCTTCATAGAGAGCTAATAATTCTTCTTGGTCATTACCGCCAAATACAGCTTCGATAAGAATCTCTGGCGGTTCGCATTGAGTTCCTGAACGAATATTTTTTATGTATGTGGCTACATTTTCAGCATTAAATAAATCCTCCGACAGATTCCTTGCTAAAGAGGTTCCTCTATATTGTCCATCTAATACTGCGGTGATGACTTCGAGAAGTGTTGACTTTCCCGCATCGTTATCACCGACGACAATATTAATTCCAGGTGAGAGTTCAACTTGCAGCTTGGAAAATCTCTTGAATCCAAATACGCGCATTTCCTTTATATACATCGCATATCCCCCAGACTGTCTAATTAACTATCCGCTTGTTTATATGGATTGGTAACGGTGTGTTGGATGGTTCTCTAGAATGACGAGTCCTCGTTCGGTGAATTCTTTTGGACTCCAGTATCCAAGGGTGGAGTGGAGTCGCTGATTATTGAACCACCATACGTAGTTGTTGAGGTCGCGCCTCAGTTGCTTGGTCGTGGTGTGTGTTTCTGCAAGCTGGCGTCCATAGTACGAGTTGCTGACTTTTCTTGTGCCTCCCTGATTGGAAGGAACAAGTATGACCGAAACATCGTTGTGCGTTTTTGCTGTACCTGTGCCTTCAAGGAGGAGCGTTGTTAACCGGCGACCGATTTATCAGCGATAATCTTTCCCATTTTCTTTGCGAAGCGCTGCAAGCGTCTTGTCCTTGCGTGCCTTTCGTCCGTCCTTATTCCGAATGGTGCCGGTTGGAAGATCGTGCTTCTTTTCATACGTGCCGACAGTGCAGTCGCTTCTTGTCTTACGAACTTTGCCGAACATAATCCGTCTCCTTTGGCTTTAGGCTATTCTAATTGTTAAGCTTGCGCATCATTATATTACCTATTGCTCGAGCGGTGGATAGCTGCATATCGAAAGAGACTTCTAGATCAAGATATACGGAATGATTCCACCATTAGGGGCTGATACTACTGGTATCCACACCATGAAATATTCTGAAATGTTCTTGTGGCTTAACACTGATGTCTTAGCAGAAGGAGAATCGCATGGCTGGCTCATACGGCGCGGAGACGACGCAGGGGGAGAGATACAGGCTTTCCTTCACCGTTGGTGGACTTCTCTCCCCGCAGGGCCGTGCGCTTGCCGAAATGTACCTGAATCGTATGGGCGGTGGCAGCACTGAGCGTTCTTCCCAAACCAAGGTCTCTGAAAAGATCTCTGAAAAGGTCAACGAAAAGAGCGACAAGAGTGCTGACGAAGAAGTCGGCGAATCCATTGCCACGATTCGCCAACAGGCCATCGAGGAAAACGTTCTTGCGATTCGCACGGATTCCGCGAACAGGCGCGTTGTGGCGGAAACTACTAGGCGGCTCAGTGCGCTCACGGTTGGAGAGCTTGCATATTTGGCAGGCCCGGATTCCTCCACATCCGACCGCGAGGCACTTATGTGGATCGCGATGTGCCGATATTACGCAATGAAGTACTTAAAAAGCATTATCTTACCGGCAATACGCATCTGGACTTTGAGGATTATGATCGGTTCATTGCGAACAAGGCTACATGGCATCCCGAGCTGGAAACCATAAGCGAGGGAACGGC
>OGPH01001216.1_pt1 | contig 20730 bp, 14 predicted proteins | sample 1552891 | NCBI WGS metagenome assembly OGPH01 (sample SAMEA2580272, study PRJEB22360) | human gut metagenome | biome: human gut; feature: human-associated habitat; material: faeces | place: Denmark | collected 2008/2010 | reverse complement strand
TTTTACGATATGTTTTACGGCCGCTGTCCAAGTCCCCCTTCCAATGTTATTGTTTCGCCTGTCATAAATTTAAAATCCGGTGAAGCAAGCTGAACGCAAACACGACCGATTTCTTTTTCTACATCGCCATAATGTCCCATAGGTGGCATTTTAACGTTAGCCTTAAATGCTTCCGGATAAGCTTTTTCAAAGTTTTCAAGTTGTGCTGTCCATGCTAGTGGGCAAACAATGTTAACATTTATTCCATCCGGTCCCCATTCTGTTGCTGCAACTCTTGTCAAACCTCTGATTCCTTCCTTAGCCGCCGCATATGCGCACTGGCCATAATTTCCAAACAAACCTGCGCCTGATGCAAAGTTGATAACTGACCCCTTAGTTTCTTTCAAATATGGATAGCATGCCTTCATATAATGAAATGTTGCATATAATCCTGAGTAAACTGCTAAATCAAACTGTTCAGTTGTATGGTCTGCCAATGTTACACCTGAGGCAGATGCCTGTGCATTATTAATTAACACATCAATTCTTCCAAAGGCATCCATTGCCTGCTTTGCAACGCTTTCAGCTAATGCTTCATTATCAGCACCTGCACTTATGTCTGCCTGGACCGGAAGAACCTTAATTCCATATTTTTCTTCTAATTCTTCCTTGGCATCAGTAAGCTTTTTAACATTTCTACCTGTAATTACAAGATTGGCACCTTCCTTGGCATATGCTGTAGCTATACCATATCCTATAGATCCACAACTTCCGTCGCTTAAGACTGCTCTTCCTCCACCTGTAATAATTGCTGTTTTCCCTTTCAATGTACCCATATCATTACCTCCTACAAAATATGTTACTATTACTTTATATTAATTTTTTTGTAAGAACTCCAGTCACCATAATAATTCTTATTGTCTGACTTATAATATGCTCTTACCCTTACAAAATAATTCTTTCTATTTTTTATCTTTGATAAAGTTCCTGTACTCTTTCTTGCAGAAATTCTTCTATATTTGGCTCTGGATGTTGACTTTCTTCGACCATATTGAAGCTGATATCCGGATGCATTATAAACATTGTACCAACTTACTTTAATTTTCTTCCTGCCTGTACGTTTAATTTTTAAATTTGAGACTTTTGATGGTTTAATTACAACAGTAAAAGTTGCTTTTTCACCACTTCCGTCTGTTGCCTTAGCTATTACATTGACTTTTTCCGGTTTATAAGCTCTTAAAATTCCTGTGTTTGTATCAATAACAGCACTTCCCGTATTACTTACTTCCCACTCAATATCTTTTGCAGTTGCATTGTCAGGTTTTACAATAGCCTTCAATCTTATTGTTTTGTTAACTGAAACCGTCTTATTTCCTGTAACGGTTATGCTTTTCACGTAATTATTAAATGAATAAGATATTGAATATATTCTCTTATACTTTCCTGTGCTCTCCTCATCTTCAGTTAATACTTTTATGTAATACACACCAGGCTTTAAAGTAATCTCTTCGCTATACTTAACTGATTTTAGATGTCTTCCGCCTTTAACTTTTTCTTCTTTTATAAGAGACAATTCGTTGTCATATAACTGAAAAGTGGACTGTCCTGCATTGGATTTATAATTGATAATAACTTTGCTCTCTTCGTCTATAATTATCTTATAGTATTCGCACCCATGTTTCTCTGAAAGTGTTGTCGTTACACTTTCATCTTTCTGCAACTCTCCTGCATTCCCAATAGTCTGACTTATATCGTTATTATCTGAATTATCCAAATCTGATTCTGCTGCATTGGTCTGTATCATCAAGGCAAACACTACACAAAATACTAATATAATTTCTGTCAATGTACTCTTAACTATATCCTTCACTTTATCTCTCCTTCATACCCCTGATTATAACACATTTATGGTACGTTTTCTTTATTTTTGTTGCATATTTTTTATCATTTGCAGTAGCTCCATATCCTCAGCCTGTACCTTAATATTAGCCTTTAATGGTTCACCGTCAGGTGGGGTAACAGTTAGTTCTATTACACTGCCTTCTTTTACTTCCGGCTGGATTCTTGCAAAAAATTTTGGAAGCATTGGATGGCGTGTGACAAACTTTTCAAACATGCCTTTAAATTTCATCATATCTAATGGATTCATTGTTTTTCTCCTTTTCTCTAACTTTTCCAAATAAGTTCAGATTTTTTTATGCAAACACGTTAATTTACTTATTGTTTTCTAATAAAAAATTTCTGAACTTATTATAAATCTTAACAGTAAAGTTAGTTATGTGTCAACGATATTCAATCTAGGCTATGTAATATGAATAAAATTTGATGGTATGATAGTTTTGCGAATGTACCTAAAAAAACGGGCGACTTGAAATAGCGGGGTACGTTTATTGCAAGCTCAAACTATATGTTGTATAAATTTGATTGCTTTTTAGGTGAGTGTACCCCGAAAAATAGCCTTTTTGAAATGTCGGGGTACATAACGCAAAAAGGGCTCCAATGCTGATTAACATATTACAATAAACTAATTAGCATCGTGCCCTTTTAATTCGGATTGATTATTATACAATATTTATTCTTAATTTTGGTAGTGTTTTGCCTGTGTATTGTACATATTGTAATAGAAGCCTTTTTGGTTTTCCATTAGTTTGTCATGGCTTCCGTCTTCTATTATTGTACCGCCATCAAATACTATTATTCTGTCACAGAATCGGCATGATGATAGTCTATGTGATATGTAGACTGCAGTTTTGCCTCCTACCAGTTTATCGAAGTTGTTATATACTTCAAATTCAGCAATTGGATCTAGTGCTGCTGTTGGTTCATCAAGTACTACTATTGGTGAGTCTTTGTACAGGGCACGAACTATTGCAAGTTTTTGTGCCTGCCCGCCTGACGGCTCTATTCCCGATTCATCAAACATCTTGTATAGATTTGTATTTTGTTTGTCTTTCAATGAGTTAATCCAACTGTCTATTTCTACTATTTCACATAGTTCATTTATCTTATTCTCAACATCTGGATATTTGTTTTGTCCCATATCTATGTTGTCTTTTATGGAAAATGCCATAAGTTTGTAATCCTGAAATACTACTGAAAGCAAATCAAGATATTTGGAGTATTCTATGTCGTTTATATTCACTCCATTTACAAGTATTTCTCCTTCCGTTACTTCGTACAGTCTGCAAAGTAATTTTATGAAGGTTGTTTTTCCTGCACCGTTTTTTCCTACTATTGATAAGTGCTCTCCTGAATGAATTATTGTATTTATGTTTTTTAGAATATAAACATCTGTGTTAGGATATTTAAAACTTACATTTTTAAATTCAATTGAAACGCCATTATTAATATTAGGAACTACTGCATTTTTGCTTTCTTCGTATTTTCTGTCGATTGCTGCCTGTTCTATGTAATCAATATAATATTTCAAAACTGATGCCGTATATTTTAATTCCAACAAGCCTCTTGAAATACCGTTAAGTGCTTCCGTAAACTTAAGTATAGCCTGTACCAAACTGCTGAAATCACCTACTGTAATCTTTTCTGTCAAAGTATTTATGCCAAGAATAATATAAACTACAATATCGCAGACTTCTGTTGTCGTTACTGCGACTTTATCCTTATTCCATATTTTCATTTCACTTTTCTTTGACAGATTATAAATACCGTTGCTCTGCTTTTTCTGGTTGTCTATAATCATATCGTCTGAATGATATATTCTAATGTCCTTAGCATATTCACCTGTTGTAAGTTCATCAATATAATAATCAACAACACGGTCCATTTCCATAGCTTCTGAAAAATACTGTTCCTTTATTTTTGTTGTTTTCATTGTTATATATGTGTTAACTACGAAGCTTAACAATACAGGAATTATCAGCCACACAGAGCATTTAACTACTATGTAAATAACACCTGCAAGGACTAAAATGTTACTTAAAAGTCCTACTATACCATCTGTAAGTCCCTGAATTAAATTTGTCTGCTCAAATGCACGTCCTGCTTTATTTATACTGTCTAACATTTCTGAATTTTCCGTGTATTCAAACTTCATTTTCATAGTGTTAGAACTAATTTCCATATGAAGCATTCTGTCAAATTGGTCATTACAATAATTCTGCTTCTCATTGGCAAACTTATTTCCCACTACATGAATGTATGTACCAATACATATGAACGCAACCCAGAATATTATCATATTCATGTTTCTGTTCTGCTCATATACAATCTCGTTAATTAAATACTTTGAGCCAATAATTGAAACAAAAGGTCCTGCCGTACTGATTATGACTGACATTAATATGTATAAATAATATATAGGAAGATGTTTCCATGCAAACTTTGCAAAATATTTTGTACAAAACCAAATATCTTTTATTCCGCCAAAAAATTTGTTTAACATACCTCACCCTCCTTATCTTTGTAATATTGAGCCTGAACCTGGAACATATTTCTGTATTTTCCATTGGCATTAATTAGCTGTTCATGAGTGCCCTCTTCAATAATTCTGCCATCTTCAAACATAACTATTTTGTCACAAAATCTTGTACTTGAAAGTCTGTGTGAAATAAAAATAGCAGTCTTTCCCTTTACCATTTGATTAAATTCCTGATACATTCTGTCTTCTGCCAATGCGTCAAGTGCCGCTGTTGGCTCATCCAAAACAAGAACTTCTCTGTTCTGATAAAGCGCTCTTGCCATGGCAAGTCTTTGTCTTTCTCCACCTGACAAATCAACACCGTTAGGGTCAAATATTCTAAGAAGCATAGTGTCTATTTTATTTTCATATTTGTTAATCTTTTCATCCAAACCACTTTTTTCCAAAGCCTCCATTGTTCTGTTTTTGTCCGTCTCATTTTCAGGCTTCATTGAAATATTCTGCCATACCGGAAAAGCAAAAATTTCAATGTTTTGGAACACAGGCGCAAATATTTTAAAATATGTATCTCTGTCATACTTCTTTACATCAACTCCATTAAGAAGAATCCTTCCCTCTGTTGGCTCATAAAGTCTCATAAGAAGCTTTGTTAAAGTTGTTTTTCCTGCGCCGTTAATACCAACTACCGCCAACTTGCTTCCCGCTTCAATAGTCAGATTAATATTCTTTAGAACATATTTTTCGTGTCCCGGATATTTAAAAGATACGTTTTCAAATTTAAACTCAAATTGCTTCAAGCCTATATTCTTACTTACGCCCTGGCCTTTTTCAATGTCAGGCTTATCCTCATTCCAGTCCATAAATGTTCTAAAATCGTCAAGTTCCATTCGGTTCATATTCATCCAAACCATATTGCAGAACATATCTGTCATAGCTGTGGAAAATGATGCAACCAAACCTATGTATAAAACAAAATCAGAAATGCTCATTCCCTTATTTAAAACCATATAAATCAATACTACGTATAGTAATAAATTCTGAAAAAGGCGAAGAAAACTCATCTTTGCCTCGCACATTACCCATTTTCTGTGATTTTTTTTGCAGGCTGCATAATAAACTGTATTTATGTCTTTCCACGTCTGTTCAATAAAATCCTGCATTTTAAATAATCTTATGTCTTTGGCATATTTAAAATCTCTTGCTGTGGAAGAAAAATAATAATTTTTTCTAAAATTAGATGACATTGCATCTCTAAAATTTACTTTCGTCCACTCCATTGTTGAATCAAGGATTTTATATATAAAATATGAAATAACTACCAGCACCAAAATTATCAAAGGATTAATTACTGCTATTGCTGCACCTGCTATAACTACAAGTACAATATTTGAAAGAATATTACTTCCTCTTCTACAGTAACCACTAATTCCCTGATAGTTATACATTGCATGTTTTGATCTTTCAATCAAATCAAGGAAATCCGGATTTTCCATATTTTTAAAATCTGTTGTAAATGATTTTCTAAGATATTTTGAAACTAACCCCTTATATACCTTGTCCCAGGCATACTCGCCTACATATTGAGCCTTTGTGTTAATAAGCTTTACTACAAGAATTATAATTCCCACTGCTACCAACACTTTAATCATTATGTCTGTTGTAACTTTATTTTCTACTAATGCCAATACAATCTTTGGAATATAAATTCCAATAAGCATATACAATGCCGACAATACTCCCATTACAATCATTGCTATAATAAACTGATTGTTTAACTGCCATGTCAGCTTTACTGCATATACGAAATTGTTAAACATTCCATGCTTAGTCGCCTGTATTCCTTTTCGCTCCCTTTCGTGAGATGCAGAAAAGAAATTCTTAATTGCCTCCAATATTTTCTTCATATACATTCCCTCTTTTACTTTCATTGTGTGGGTCCTATGGTAACTATTGCAACTCTTTTAATTTTCGCAACTCTATGCAACTTTTTTTGCAACTCTTACAACTCTTTTTGCAACGAACTTTTCGGGGATAAATAATAGATTTTAACAAATTTAGAATTTGATTAGAATAAATTATTGATTTTTCAATACTCCCTCTTTTCTACACTAAAAACAGTATAACATAATATCTATGATTTTGGGAAACTATTTAAACTTCCAGTTTATGTAGTTTGGTAGAAGACAAGGTTAATTCAATTCAAGTAGGTAATTACCCCATAGAAGCAAGTTTATGCATACTATGGGGTAGATTTCAAGATTCATTGTTATTGAAAATAATATGAATTGCCCCATATGATTAAGTTTTCTCTTTTTATGTGGCAGATACAAAGATTCATCATATTCAAACTAATATGTAACTACCACATAGAACCGAGTTCTCATATTCTGTGAGGTAAGGTTGTACCATACGAACAAGAAATTTCAAATATGGTACAGATATTAGCTTGTTCCTGCTTAACGCAGAAGAAATCTGTACCATACAAGCAAGAAATTTTACATATGGTACAAATACGAGCTTGTTCAATCTCAAATCAGAACAAATCTGTACCATACGAGCAACAAATTTCATATATAGTACAAATACAAGCTTGTTCAATCTCAAATCAGAACAAATCTGTACCATATGAGCAAGAAATCTCATATATGGTACAAATATAAGTTTGTCCCAGCTCAAATCAGAAAAAATCTGTACCATACAAGCAAGAATTTTCATATATGGTACAGATATTAGCTTCTTCCAGTTCAAACCTGAACAACTCTGTACCATATAAAAAAGAATTACCGTATATGGTACAAATATAAGTTTTACGCGATGTTTATTAGCTTCACTCCAGTCCACATCTCCTTGTCCTTTGGACAAGAAGCATTCCTTGCATTCAGCTCGGTCAAATATAATATGTTTATATCCTTTACATAAATGCAAAAAAAAAAGAACTATGCTACAATAAATTTCCAGTATCAAACATAGTTCTTTATTACTCTGATTTAATTTAAATTTCTTATATTATAATGCTTCCTTGATTGCAGCCATTAATTCATCATATGTTTCAAAAGCTGGAAGTTCAGGATATTCTTTCTTGATTTCATCTGTGCTTCTGAATAAAAATCCTGCCTTACTTGCCTTAATCATTCCAAGGTCATTGTGGCTGTCTCCGCTGGCAATTGTGTCATATCCGATTGACTGCAATGCCTTTACCGTAGTAAGTTTTGAGTTTTCAATTCTCATCTTAAATCCTGTGATTTCTCCATCTTCTGCTACTTCCAATGAGTTACAGAAAATTGTAGGATAACCTAACTTCTTCATTAAAGGTCCTGCAAACTGTGTAAATGTATCACTAATAATAATTACCTGAGTAATCTCTCTTAATTCATCTAAAAATTCTTTTGCACCAGGCATAGGATCAATCTTTGCAATTGTTTCCTGAATTTCCTTAAGTCCTAATCCGTGCTCTTTTAAGATGTTAATTCTATAATTCATAAGCTTATCGTAATCAGGCTCATCTCTTGTTGTTCTCTTAAGTTCAGGGATTCCTGTTTCTTCTGCAAATGCAATCCATATTTCAGGAACTAATACTCCCTCTAAATCTAAACAAACAATATTCATTTTCTCGTTTCTCCTTTAGTCCATTAAAAGTCGTACATTCACACTGTACAGTTCAACATTGTAGCATACTTTTTTTAATTTGTCTAAAAGTTATAAGTCATTATTCAACCTGTGCTTACACAATGGTGGAATAATTACCTTTGGGCACAACGGTTAGCTTTCATATATTGGCTCAAAATCATCTGCTCCATGACCGCATAACGGACAGGCATAATCTTCCGGCAACTTATTTCCCTCATAAACATAATTGCAAATCTTACATCTCCAACCAACAATTTTTTTGCCAGCCTCTTTTGCAGATGCTGCATTGTTTTTCGGCTTTATTTCATTTTGATATTTTGCATAAGTTATAGGTTCTTTATCGCTTAATACCTTTGCATCAACAACTTCTGCAATAAATAATGTGTGTGTTCCAAGATCATGTTGCTCAACAACTTTTCCACTAATAACTGCACAGGATTGCCAGCCAAGATATGGTACATCATTACAATCTGTAGGTGGTGTAATGTTTCCAAACTTGTCCACATCTCTTCCTGACTGAAAACCAAAATGCTTTATTGTTTCAAATGTACAATCATTGTCCAAAATGCTTACTGCAAAAATACCACTTTCTTTAATCAAATCGCAAGTGTAGTTACTGTTCAATACCGAAATTGCTATTCTTACAGGATTGCCTGCTACCTGAATACAAGTGTTTGTAATACAACCGTTAGCCACTTCACCTGCCTTAGTTGATACCATAAATACTCCGTAACTTAAATTATATATTGCTTTTTTGTCCATATCTAATCCTCCATTTCACTATATTGATTATTTTCCGTTTTGCTTTTTATTTATAATATCATAACACTTTTATGGTTCCAACATAAATACTTTTGAAAGCAATTTTTTATTTATAATTATCTATTGACTATTGTATTATACCCGATTTATTATATTTGAGAAGAAAGAGAAAGGATTTTTTATTTATTATGGACCAACAAAAGTACAAAACGGAGAACAAAATTTTAAGGCTGTCACTGGGAGGCACCATTACTTTTACAGTATTAGAAATCATCGCTTCCTTTGTCTTAGGTTCAAAAACCGTAATGACTGACGGCATATTTGACTTGTTTGACTTATTACTATTGCTTCCAATGTTTATTTTGGTTCCTTTTCTATACAAACCTGTTTCTGAAAAGAAACCTTATGGTTTTTCTCAAATTGAATCATTACTTGTTCTTGTAAAATATATTGTTTTACTTATTGTAGTTATCAATATGATCACAAACAACATTACAGTTTTACTTCACGGTGGACACACAGTTGATGCCACAAACGTTCTTATATATGAAGCTTCTCTTTGCGTGTGCTGTATAATTATGTACCTTGTGCTTCATTATCTTAGCCGTGACTATTCCTCAATGATAATTAAATCAGAGCTTTATTTGTGGAAGGTTGACATTGTAAGTACTCTTGGAATTTCAGTTGCATTTTTGTTCCAGATTTTCCTTACACACAGCCCAATTAATTTTATTATCCCTTACATAGATTCTTCTGTGGCAATTATTGTTGCATTATTCCTTGTAAAAGAGCCAATTGTGCAGATTATCAAAAACTTAAAGGAATTGGTTTTATTCTCGCCTGACCAACAGATTATGGATGAAATCAGAGAAGTTGTAAATAAGGACATTAGCAATTATGAATATAGTCTTGATTTCTTAGATGTTACACAAACAGGGCGTAAAACATGGATTGAAGTCTACGTTAAAAGCAAAAATGACACTGTAAAAATCAAGGATTTCAAAAAAATACAGGAACATATCACAAAAGATTTGATAGATAAATTTGACCAGATTTATGTTGAAATAGTTCCTTCTCTATAACTTGTAACTATAATTTCTTTTAAATTTCAAAAATACTTTTCACAAAGGAGATTTTAAATGAACCTTATAAAAGAAAAATACAAAGGCTTATTAGTTTGCCTTGCAATCGCAATTCCTGCCTGGATACTTGGCAAAATCTTTCCTATTATTGGAAGTGCCGTTATTGCTATCATTGCCGGTATGGTTATTGCTTTATTCTGGCAACCAGGAAAAACTTTCAAACCGGGAATTACTTTTACATCAAAAAAGATACTTCAGTATGCAGTTATTTTATTGGGCTTCGGTCTTAATCTTAACGTAATATTTAGTACCGGAAAGCAATCACTTCCAATAATTATTTGTACAATTTCCACATCTTTGATTATAGCATTCGCACTTCACAAAGCTATGCACATTGATTCAAATATCAGTACTTTAATCGGTGTAGGATCTTCTATTTGCGGTGGTTCTGCCATTGCTGCAACAGCACCTATTATTGATGCAGATGATGACGAAGTGGCTCAGGCTATTTCTGTTATTTTCTTTTTCAATGTTTTAGCTGCTTTATTGTTTCCAATGTTTGGACATTTCTTAGGCTTTGATACAACATCCGGTGAAGCCTTTGGTATATTTGCCGGCACTGCTGTTAATGATACTTCATCAGTTACAGCTACTGCTTCTACTTGGGACAGTATGTGGAACCTTGGAACTCAGACACTTGATAAAGCCGTTACAGTTAAGCTTACAAGAACTCTTGCAATAATTCCTATTACTTTGGTTCTCGCTTTATTTAGGGCAAAACAGTCAGGTAGCAATTCAAATGAAGGTGGATTTAGTTTTAAGAAAGCTTTTCCTATGTTTATTTTGTGGTTTATTGTTGCTTCTATTATTACAACAATTGCCATAAGTCTTGGTGTTCCATCATCAGTATTTGCACCACTTAATTCTTTATTACTCTTGCCATGGCTGCCATCGGTCTTGGCTGTAATGTTGTCAAACTTATCAAAAATGGTGGCAAACCTATTTTGCTTGGCGGCTGTTGCTGGATTGGTATAACTTGCGTAAGCCTTTTACTTCAGCACGTTTTAAGCATTTGGTAAATATAGAATTTAGTGAGCATATAATTTGGTAAATAACGACACTTATTCCAATGACCTCCTATTGCTTAAATATTACAAAATTGTTACAATTCTTTTTGTAATTGGCCAGTACAAATCTTAAAATAAGGAGGACGAAACTATGTGTTTTAAATTCAATAGTTGCGACCAGTTATTTAACGCTATTTGCAAATTCTTTAACTTTGGTTGTTAATTAGTTATTTTTTTTAAAAATATTCATATGTGCTTTGGCACAAAAAAACAGAGGACGATGTTTTGTTTGCTTGTTAGATGTTTAATCTAATGAAAGCAAGACGCACCTCTGTTTTTTATATACTTATTTTAAAATATTTTCTATTATTTCTTCACTATTTTTTATTATCCATCACGCCATCGTAAATTGATTTTGCTATATCCATTAACTCATTTTCAGCTTCTATATCACTTGTATAAGGATATTTTTCTGACATAATATTAAACAATGTTCTTAGTTTCTCAGCCTGTTTACTGTCCTTGTTATGGAGCAATTCATATGTATATTTCGTTCTAAGGATAGCCGGAAATTTCTTCATACTTTTCATAAATTTTTGCAAATCTTTAGTATAAAACTCCTCTGCCTCAATAATATTTCCGTCAATAAGTTCACAATAAATGTAATCGCAAATCAGAAGATATCTGTACACTCCAACTAATACCATATTGCTTTCCAGTACTTTTTTGATTTCTTCTTTTGTCTGCTCAAACTTATGCATCTCCATTAATCTGTTACAATAAAAAACTTTTATGCTTGTAATCATTGGATTATCATTTTTCCCATCTATACTTTCGAACCATTCTTCTGGCATTTCCCTGATTCCGATACCTTCAGCTAATGCTCCGTTCATTTTTAGTTGAACCCATAAAGCCTTTAACGCATCCTTGTCCCTGCCTAATTGTACTGCATTATATCCGTCATTATTAATATCTCCTACTTTCATCGGAATACCATTAACAAGTGCTGAAGCAAATCCCATTATTGCAGACATTATCATTGCCAATGACAATAACTTCCATAGACTAATCAAATATATAACAATAAAAATAAGGGATGTAATCACATTTAAAATAACTCCACCTAAATTATAAAGAACATATGGCATCTTACCATCTATAAGTTCCGGTGGTGACATTAAACATTGACCGCCTGTTCCAGCCAACGAAATGTTTTTGATTTTTAATTTTCCGTTTTGTTTAATAAGTATCACACTGAAAATTCGAAATGAATTAAATTTATATCCTGTCATCAATCCAAAGATTAAATGCCCACCTTCATGGATAATAACATTTACCATATAGACTATGTACATTAAAAGAATTAATTCTAAAAATTTCATCAATTCATTCCATACACTTATATCTTCACCTAGCGTTTCATTCATTGTAACCATATAAGAGCCAATTGCAGCTCCACATAAGGCTCCTGCAATTACAAATGTAACCACAACAAGCCATTTCATATTTAATTTTTTCATACTTCTTCCTTTGTAGTTTTTTATTAATATTAAAATTCAAGTCTTATTTTATACTTTATTAAATTTTTTTGCTATCAACCTTAAAGCAATTTCATTAATTTACAGTTCTCAATGCCTGCGTCCCAGAATTTTTCCAAAGGAATATTTTGCACCTGACACACAATGCTTGAATCCATTGCTCCATGTCCCACAATAATAACATCCTTACCTGCATCTAACTGTGGCTGAACTACTTCTTTAAGAAAACTTCCTGTTCTGGCAAATAAATCATCAAAAGTTTCTCCATCTTCCACACCCGGATAATTAGCCGGATCCTTAAACAACTTTCTAATAGGGCTTCCCTCTATCTGAGACGGATGTGTTACACCTTCATACACGCCAAAACACATTTCCATAAGCCTGTCGTCATATACAATAGGAATGTTTCTTCCTTCCAAAACAATTTCGGCTGTCTGCTTTGCCCTAACAAGCGGTGAGCAATAGCATATGTCAAAATTAACATCTTTATATTTTTCTTTGGCTTGCTCTGCCATCTGAATGCCTTCTTCATTTAATGGAATATCTGTACGACCTTGAAGCTTATGCTTGGCATTCCAATCTGTTTTTCCGTGTCTCATAATATATAACATAACTTTTCTCCATATCTTTTGCTAATCTAATATAATTTATACGGATATAAGCTTAACTCATTCAGGTTATTTTCGCAACTGTGACTTCATTGGAACAAATTCAATTTTCAGCTGCATTCCCATACCTGCTGCAAATCTCTTTAATAATTTTAAAGATGGATTTGTATTTTTCCTTACTCTATGTTATGCTTTCTAAATACATCTAAAAAGGTAATAAGAAAGGTAAAAATGTTATGAAAAAAAATAATGAAAAAAGAAGCTCTTTCTCTGGAAAGCTAGGCTTCGTTCTTTCGGCTGCAGGGGCTTCTGTAGGACTTGGAAATATTTGGAGATTTCCTTATCTTGCTGCTAAATACGGTGGTGGTATCTTCTTATTAATATATATTGTCCTTGCCCTTACTTTTGGATATACAATGATTGTAGCTGAAACTTCTATTGGTCGTATGACTAAGAAAAGCCCTGTTGGTGCTTTTAAATCATTTAGTAACTCTAAGTTTGTATCTTTAGGCGGATGGATTAATGCCATCATTCCTATACTTATCGTTCCGTACTATTCTGTTATCGGTGGCTGGGTTATTAAATATCTTGCCGAATATATTATTGGTGACAGCAAACTTTTAGCAGGTGATGACTATTTTACGGGATTTATTTCAGGCGGTTTTTCTGCAGAAATTTGCTTTATTATATTTACTTTTATAACTTTGGCAATTATTTATGCAGGTGTTAGAAGCGGTATTGAACGTGTATCAAAATTTATGATGCCTATACTTGTTGTTCTTTCACTTATCATTATGATTTATTCTATAACAAGACCGGGAGCAATGGCCGGTGTTAAATATTTTCTTGTCCCTAATGTTAAGAACTTTTCATGGATGACTGTAGTTGCGGCAATGGGACAGATGTTTTATTCACTATCTATTGCAATGGGTATTTTGATTACATTTGGTTCTTATATGAAAAAGGATTTGTCAATTGAAAGCTCAACTAAAAACGTTGAAATCTTTGATACTGCTATTGCCATTATGGCAGGACTTATGATTATTCCTGCTGTTTTTGCTTTCTCAGGTGGAGATCCTGATGCGTTAAAAGCCGGTCCTTCACTTATGTTTATTACAATTCCTAAGATGTTTGAAAGTATGGGACTTAGTACAGCTGTTGGTATACTTTTCTTTACATTAGTACTTTTTGCTGCACTTACAAGTTCAATAGCCTTAACAGAAAGTGCTGTTTCAACTTTTGAGGACGAATTTGGATGGGGAAGAAAGAAATCAACTATTATCCTTGGTGGTATTATGATTGTTCTTGGCAGTCTTTCATCATTTGGCTATGGTCCTTTAGGTAGCATCAAAATTATTGGAATGCAGTTTTTAGACTTCTTTGATTTCTTAACTAATTCAGTAATGATGCCAATTGCTGCATTTGCTACATGTATTCTTGTTTCAAAAATAATTGGTCTTAAGAAAATCGAAGAGGAAGTTCTTCACGGCGAAGGCACATTCCGCAGAAAGAAAATTTTTAACTTTATGATTAAATACCTTTGCCCATTATTTGCGGCAATAATACTTTTAAGTTCAATTGCAAATGCATTTGGATGGATAACAATCTAAGGATTATAAGAGTGCGAAGCACGTAGCAATCTGTGTAATCATATCTTTTTTTAAAACGTACCCCACTATTTCTATTTTTTGAAATGGTGGGGTACGTTTTCTTTTGTTTCAATCTATATGTTGTGTTCAATTAGTAGAATTTGGGGCTACGTACCCAGAGATTTAAGCTTTTTCATATAGCGAGGTACATTTGCCTTTGATTCAAACTATATGTTGTGTTAAATTAGTAGGATTTGGGGCTAACGTACCCCGAAAATATAGAAATTTTATATATCGGGGTATTTTGGTTGCTGGCATATACAATATGTTGTGTGAATAAGTGTAATATTGCTGATTTCGTACCCCGAAATTTAACCAAATCTCTATGTCGGGGTACGCCGTACTTTTTACTTCTCATATTGTTGTTTCCTTTATCCTAACTCCCTATGGTTTTAGACAAAGAAGATGCCATATTATTGATTTACTCTCTAATATGGCACCTTCTTGTTTTTTATTTAATTTTAGCTTTTTTGCTTAAGCCTCTCTTAACAAGAATCTTTTTGTAAGATTTCTTCTTGCTCTTTGGAACCGTTATTTTTGCTTTCTTGTTTATACTTTTGAAAGCCGATTTTCCAACCTTTTTTAAAGTCAATTTCTTTGACTTGATTTTAATATTCTTAAGTTTCTTACAATTATAGAATGCCTTACTTCCTATTTTGCTAACGTTCTTTTCAATTGTAATACTTGTAAGATTCTTGCATTTCTTAAATGCATTGCCCCCTATTGCTGTAACTTTATAAGTAACATTTCCTATCTTAATTTGTGATGGAATAGTTGCTTTTTTAAGTTTCTTATCAATAGGGCAAACATATTCTACCTGCTGGTTCGGCACAATCACTCTGTAGATTGCGTTGGTTGTAGCATCTTCATAAGTACTTCCAACATTATACTCTTCTTTCAAAACATCTACTGTCTCAGTTTTAGTCTTTCCACAAACTGTACAAGTATATGTTCTTGTTCCCTGTTCTGTATATGTTGGCTCTTTTGTTATTTTTCCAGAATCCCACTTATGGCCTTTGGCTTCTGTCTTTATTGTTTTTCTGCTTATTTCTTTGTTGCATACTGTACAATAAACTACTTCGTCATAACTTCCTCCAGCTTCGCATACTGCTTCTGTTGCATTCTCGATTTTCTTCTCGCCTGCTATATGTCCTTTTGCCGGAATAACTGTTTCATCCTTCTTTGAATCACATCTCTTGCAATGAATTGATTTCAATCCTGTTTCTTCACAGGTTGCTTCCTTATCTACTGTAAAGTCTTCATTCCAATCGTGACCCAAGGCTGATACTTTCTCTGTCTTGGTCTTTCCACATACCATGCATTGGAAGGTTTTCACTCCTTCTTCCGTACATGTTGGCTGGGTGGTTATCTTTCCTTCATTCCATTTATGACCTAACGCTTCTGTCTTTACTGTTGTTCTGCTTAACTCTTTGTTGCAAACTGTACAGTAAACTACTTCATCATAGCTTCCACCTTTTTCGCATGTGGATTCCGTGTCATTTTCAATCTTTACTTCGCCTTTAACATGTCCCTTTGCTGGAATTGTTTCTTTTTGTACATCAGTTATTTTTTGGTTATTGTATGTTCCGGTTGCTGTGTGTGTTATGTTTCCATCCTCCTCGCATGTTGCTTCCGTTCTAGTTGTTTCCACATCACAGTCCACTTTAATAACATGCTCACTATTATATTCGCATGTGTACACAGCCTTACATGTACTATAATCATCTGACCACTGAAAATCCGGTCCTATGTAATTATGAATACAGATTTTGTTTACTTTAGTTGTTAAATCTGCAATATTGTATTCCTGTTTTGTAGCGTTTGAATCTGTAAGTTCATCTACAACAAGCTGGAACTTGCCTGATACATTCTCATTCTTTATAGCCTTAAAGATCAATTTAATAACCTGTCCGTCAGCCTTTATATCGTCTGTTGACATAAAAGCAAATTTAACTTTTCCTTTAGTTGAAGTTGAAACATTAGTAAATGAATTTTTCAAAATCCCATCAGAAAATGACGCATCCTGTATTTCAAATATATCTTTGTCATATTCAAGATAAGCTGTCATTGAAGCTATTCCTGAATTGCCTGCCAGATTAATTGTAACGTCAAATGTTTCCTGTGAATCTATTGAATCAAGACCATTTACCGTAAACAAATTATCTGACTGCTGCTCTGACGTTGATATTGTTGCTTCATAACTTCCATCAAAAGTGCATTCCTGCAACTGCTCGTTTGTTATTGTTACATCTGATAATGAAATGTTACTAGATGTTGATTTTTCTAAAGGTATAAACTCCATATTCAGAAAATTCATCGTTGTTGTAGAACATTTATTAAAAGCATAGGCTACCTTAACAGTTCCTTCTTCAACCTTATTATATGAAACAATTAAGCCTTCAACATTTTTGTTAGCTGTGACTTTCTGAAATCTTACCTGCTCCTCATTATAATGTAAAATAAAGCTTCCGGACATTACTCCTGCATTGCGACTAAAGCCAAACCTGCACTGTACTGTATCATTAGCATTTGCATCTGTAGTTCCTTCTAGGTTAACCTGATAATTATCACTAAGTGGGTTATTAACATTTATGGTTAATTGTGAATCAATATTAAAGTCTATGTTAGAAAGATTTCTGTCATATGCTTCATTTATATTCGTATTAAATACACACTGTTCACTTCCTACGAAGTCAGCTGTATATGTAATTGCAAACAATTCTTTATCACTTACCGACAAACCATTGCCATTAATTAATGCTATTTTAATTGTACCCTGACTCTCTTTGGCTGATGTTATTGTTGATCCAAGCTCACTGCTAAACTTGCATTCTTTATAACTAAGCTTCTCATTGTCATATTTAATTAACATTTGATAACTGCTTAGATTAGTTATTCCTGTTCCATAATAATGTATTGTAACAACACCATTGCTCTGTTCATAGGATGTCCATATTGTTGGATTGTTATCATCTGCCTTTACTATTGTATTAGCAGGGACTATTGTCCCTGCTAACAATGAAACTACAAGAATGATGCTTACAATAAAATGATAAAATTTATTCTTTATTTTCATCTAAACACCTTCCTTATTTAAACTGAGTTATTTCTCCTGTTGCATACTGCAAAATTCTCATGGCATCTACTGCTGTAATCTTACCGTCACCGTTAACATCTGCTAAGCCAAGTATTACATCTGTAGGATTATCAAGTAATGCCAGTTTCAATGCAAGCATAGCATCTACTGCCGTTACTTTTCCATCCATATTAACGTCACCTAATTCATAGCTTGTATCACTTGAATTAACAAGAACTATAATGCTAGCCTTCTGATTACTCTTTTCAAGTGATGCTGAAATAACTGCATAACCATTGCCTACGGCTGTAATAGTTCCATCTGAATTAACTGTTGCAACTGCCGTATTACTTGATGTCCACTGAATATTTCTCTTCTGGTTACTTGTTTCGTTTCTAATCTGTGCATCGGCTGTATATGTTTCATCAGGATACATTGTTATAATATCCTGACTTAATTCTACATATGCCTCATCCTTAAATATCTCAATAGGAATCTCACACCTAGCATTGTTATAATATGCTGTTACTGTAGTAGAACCAGTTTTAGTTAATTCAAATACACATGTTCTTCCATTATCTGTTGATTCAATAAGTCTTACTGCTTCGTCATTGTATGACCAGTTAATAGTTGCTATTGAATCTAAAGGTTTGGCATTTACTTTTATAGTAACAATATTTCCAACAGTTCCTGAATACTTCTTGCTTTCTGAAGTAATCTCCTTTACAGGAATCTCATTAACAGTAACGTATACACATTCACTTACACCGTCACTATTTATGCACATATTAGTTCTGCCACTTTGAATAGCTGTAAATGAACCGTCCTCGTTCTGTTTCAACATGGAAGAATCGTAACTATATTCAACATAATCATGATATGTAGCATTAGCCGGTGATACTGTTACCTCAGGTGTAAAGGAATCGCCTATGTCTAATGTAACACTTGAATTCTTAGCCTTTATACTCTTAATAGGAACATAATCTTCTAAGTCAACAAATGATACTTTGTCCGAATCATAATCAATATTCTCTACTTCCACACCATTAATTTTCACACTTTCGATTTCTGATTTTAGGTCATATGTTAAATTATAATATATAAAATATGCTAAATTTCCATTAATATATAACTTGTTAAACTTATAGATTTTCTTATTACGACTTACATTGCAACTAATGTAACCTAACTGCGTTCCTAAATCATTTGTATTGCTATATGTTACTTCCAAACTATTAATAACACCAACATAATTAGTTTTAATGTTTACATATTGCTGTCTGCTTAATTCTTTAGTAAGTAGGGTATCCTCATTATAAACCCTTACATTAGGATCTGTAACATCGAAAGCTTCTTTGTAACTTGATACCACTACCTGATTCTCTGTAAGCTGAACATCCTTCTTTCCCATATATTCAGGCTTATATGTGAATTTAAGCTCTTTAGCAGATATATATTCTGTATCAACTTCCTTGTCATCAATTACAACTTTATCATTTTCGTTGAAATTAACACCCTTAACTGTTCCTGTCATGCTCTTTCCAACTATACCTGATTCAGCTCTAACTGCCGAGATGTACGCCTTAGATTCTACCGGTACTATATTCGGTTCACCGATACTACCACTATAAGCATAATTAGTACCGTCTGTTGCCTCAATATAGTACTGAAGATTTCCAACAGTTATATCTTCTGCATTAATATGAGCATTATAATAATTACCAGTAGTATTGTTCATTGGAACTGATTTAAAATTATCTTCTCCTTCCATTCGATAAAACAATGTAACACCTTCAACACCTATGTTATCCTTAACTGTTGCTGTAATAGTTGCACCAACTCCGTTAGTTATAGATTTTAGTGCTGTATGTTTAATTACCGGTGGCTTATCATCTACTGCTGTATTAGAAGTAATATTAGAAGGTCTTGACTCAGACATTGCCGTATCTACTACTGTAAAGTAATAATAATACTTCTTTCCTGCCTCGACTTTTTTGTCTTCGTATTCTTTCTCTTCTGATGACAAAATAGATGAATTAATCTTCTTAAAGCTTCCTTCCTCCCCTGTTTCACTTCTATAAATATTAAAGCCTGCCATAGTGTCATATTCATCCTGTGTCCAGTTAAGGTAAATACTTCCAACTCTACCTTCTGACTGCAATGTTAATGCTTCTGCTCCACTGGCAGTAACATCGAATTCAAATCTTCCCCAGTCAGTTCCTGTAGTAAGCCAATGGTCATCTGCTGCAGCAGCATCCTTAACCCTGAAGTACTGATGTCCCTGATTAATAAGAACCTTAATCGGCATCTTACCAACCCATTCTCTGCTGCTATTCCACTGTCCTTTCAATGTATAATCTGTATATGGATCATCCGGTCCATAAGAAACCATTGGATCTGTCTCCTGATCCATATCTCTGTTAAATAAAACATGAACATCATATGTACCATTACCAACAGTATCTACCTTATCACCATTCTTATCTGTAATGTAAATATCTGAAACACATGGATAGGTTTCCTCTGATGGCTTATCTAAATATGGGCTTGTAATAATATCCGCATAATTTGTATTTGTATCAAAATCAACTAACTGTTTCTGAATAAGATTCTCATCTGTAGTTCCCCAGTAATTATCTGTTGCCATATAGAGCATCTTATTATCTGTACCTGCTATAACCTTCATCCATTGTGAAGTATCAGTACATGTAAGCCTGTTTAATATAGCATTATTTTTAAACTTTGTATTTTCTGTAATTCCTACATATGTTGGATCCATATTAGGATTCAAAATTGTTTCATCATCTACATCTTCCGGATATTCTGCAAGATAATTATTTGATCTGTATGAAAAATCTATATTACCTTCATAATAATCTGTTGTGGAAACAATATAACCGCCAATTGGATTATATTGTGAAGGACCTGAACCTTTTATTTCTGTCTCACCTAATGACTTTATTT
>OGPH01001208.1_pt1 | contig 20794 bp, 22 predicted proteins | sample 1552891 | NCBI WGS metagenome assembly OGPH01 (sample SAMEA2580272, study PRJEB22360) | human gut metagenome | biome: human gut; feature: human-associated habitat; material: faeces | place: Denmark | collected 2008/2010 | reverse complement strand
AAATATTCAATTAGATAGTTCTCTGGTTTTTCAGTGCTTTTTTCATTTCAAAAGATAGTTTATGCAGAGTATCTTCCCAAAGGAAAATGCCAATAAAGCCCTAAAATACAGGCTATACCGACATTTACCAGCTTATGAAAAGATAATCAGAAATTTAGTAAGTTTTTATAGAAAAAAAATATGAAAAAAGTATATAATGAATATAAATAAGGAGGTTATTATGGAGAAACGTTGGAATTTAGATCAATTATATTTATCTTTTCAAGATCAATCATTTTTAAATGATATTGAAACATTAAAACAAATGTTAGAAGATATGCAGGAATATTCTCAAAAGGAAAAAACAGAAGACAATTTAAAGTCATATTTAGAACAATCCAATCAATTTTCGGATCTGGTAGAAAAAATATATGCTTTTATATCATTGACAATGAGTAGTGATACAACGAATCAGGATGCTTTGAAATATTCATCTGTTATTGAAAATCTTTTAGCAGGTTTTGCAGATGCACAGGCGAAAATTGATCGTTGGATTGGTCAGTTTGATTTGGATCATATTCAAGATTCTTATATTCAAGAACATCTTTTTGTTTTAAAAGAAACACAAGAACATAATCGTTATTTATTAAGTGATGAGGGAGAAAAGATTTTGGCTCAAATGAAAACAACTGGCTCAAGTGCCTGGTTGAAATATAAAGATCAGTTAATTGCTTCTATGAAAGTATCTATGGATGATAAGGAGTATCCTTTGACAGAAGTTTTAAATATGGCTTATTCAAAGGATAAAGAGGTGAGAAAGAAAGCATATGAAGCTGAGATAGCATCTTATTTACAAGTAGAACAAGGTGTTGCGAGTGCTTTGAATGCAATTAAAGGTGAAGCCATAACAAGTGCCAATCTTCGAGGTTATGATTCTGTTTTACAACGTACTTTGATAGATTCCAGAATGTCACAAAAGACATTGGATGTTTTGATTTCTACGATGAAAAAAGCTTTACCTATGTTTGAAAGATATTTTCAATTAAAGGCTCAAGCGTTAGGTTATACGGATGGATTGCCTTGGTATGAATTATATGCCCCAATTGTAGAAAGTGATATGTCTTATCCTTTTGAAAAAGGTAGTCAATTTGTTGTAGAACAGTTTTATACTTTTTCAAAGCATTTAGGAGATTATGCCAAGAAGGCTATTGAAAATCAATGGATTGATGTTTATCCAAGAACGGGAAAAGTTGGAGGTGCTTTCTGTCATAATTTACATTGTATTCAGGAAAGTCGTTTCTTATTAAATTATGGAAATGAGTTTGGTGATACTATTACTTTAGGTCATGAACTTGGACATGGATTTCATGGTGAATGTTTAAATACACAAACAGCTTTAAATGCTGACTATCCAATGCCTATTGCTGAAACAGCTTCAACATTTTGCGAAACAATTATCAAAAAGGCAGCGCTCAAATCTGCTGATGCAAAAGACAAATTATTTATTTTAGAAAATGAACTCTGTGATTGTGCACAGGTGATTGTGGATATTTATTCACGTTACTTGTTTGAAAGTCGATTGATTGAAAAGCGTCAAGAAGGACCATTAAGTGTTGAAGAAATCAAAGCGTTAATGTTAGAAGCTCAAAAAGAAGCCTATGGTCATGGTTTGGATCATCGTTACCTACATCCTTATATGTGGACATGGAAACCACATTATTATGAAGCTGATTATGCGTTTTATAATTTTCCTTATGCATTTGGTTTATTACTTGCAAAAGGATTATATGGTTTATATCAAAAACAAGGTGCTACATTTGCTGATACGTATGAACATTTCTTATCATTAACAGGAAAAATGAGTTTAGAAGATGTGGGTAAGAGTGTTGGTATTGATTTACAGGATCCAGCATTCTGGCAAAATTCTATTGATATGATAAAAGATGATATTGATTTATTTGAAAAGTTATTAAAGCAACTGGTGTAACGAAATGTTACACCTTTTTTGTTGCAATTTTCATAAAATAAGAGTATATTGTTTAGTTGTAAACAATATACAAGTAAACTAATGAGGTGAGATATGAAAACGAACATTGAAACATTATTAGATTATTCAATACAGATTAGAAAGTATTATGCACGTGTTTTAAATGAGAGATTGAAAGATTTGAAATTATCGCCTAATGAAATGAATATCTTAATTTTATTATCAAATAATCCAAGTATTACAACAAGTACACAGTTAAATGTCTTTTTAGGAGTTTCTAAGGGACTCATTAGTCGTAGTGTAGAAAGCTTGGTGAAAAAAGAGCTGATTCGTATAGAAAGTGATGTCACTGATCGACGTATTCAACATATTTATTTAACAGCCGATGCAATTGAGGAGATAAAGATTTTAAAAAAAGAAATTCGAAAAATTAATGAAGATATTTTATCAGAAATTCCAAAAGAAGATATTCAAAAAATGGAAGAAACGCTAATAAAAATAAGAGATCATTTTAAAGAAAAAAATGAGGAGGTATGTTTATGAAATTAAAAATGTCACAAGAAGTGGACTTAGGAAAAGAACCCGTAGGATATTTATTGTTAATTTTGGCTGTACCAGCTATTACATCGCAGGTTGTCAATGCTTTATATAACATGGTCGATCGTATGTATATAGGACATATTCCAGAAGTTGGTTCTGCAGCTTTAACAGGGGTAGGAGTCTGTTTTCCTATTATTATGATTATTTCTGCTTTTGCATACTTATTTGGTATGGGAGGAGCACCACGAGCTAGTATCTTCATGGGGAAAAAAGACAATGATGCGGCTGAAAAAATTTTAGGTAACTGTACAACATCACTCATGATTATTGCTGTTTTATTGACAGTTTTGGTTTTGATTTTTCAAGAACCATTATTATATCTTTTTGGAGCGAGTGAAAATACAATTGGTTATGCCATGGATTATATGACTATTTATGCGATTGGAACAATCTTTGTACAGTTGACATTAGGGTTAAATGCCTTTATATCAGCACAAGGATTTTCAAAAATTAGTATGTTAACTGTTGTCATTGGAGCTGTCACAAATATTGTTTTAGACCCTATTTTTATTTTTGGATTGAATATGGGGGTACAAGGTGCAGCAGTTGCGACAGTCATGTCACAAGCTTTAAGTGCCATTTGGGCATTCTGGTTCTTATCAGGAAAAAATACGATTTTAAAATTAAAAAGAGAAAATTTAAAAATCAATTTTCATATTTTATTACCATGTATTGCTTTAGGTGTTGCTCCTTTTGCAATGCAGGCTACAGAAAGTGTTTTGGTATTGTGCTTTAACTCATCATTATTAAAATATGGTGGAGATTTAGCTGTTGGAGCAATGACAATCTTATCAAGTGTTATGCAATTTGCCATGTTGCCATTACAAGGTTTAACACAAGGGGGACAACCTATTATCAGTTATAACTATGGTGCTAAACAAGGTGATCGTGTTCAAAAGGCATTTAAACTTCAAACCATTTCATGTTTTTCATATTCATCTATACTATGGTTATTGATTATGATTTTCCCAAGTTTATTTGTTGCGATTTTTACAAGTGATCCACAATTAACAGAAATCACAATTTGGGCATTAAGAATTTATATGGCTGGAGTCTTATTAATGGGTATCCAAATTTCATGTCAACAGACATTTATCGCCTTTGGAAATTCAAAAAAGAGTGCATTTTTGGCAGTCTTTAGAAAAATCTTGGTTTTAATTCCTTTGATTTATATTTTACCTATGTTTATATCAGATCAGGTTTTTGCAGTCTTTTTAGCAGAACCTATTGCTGATACAATTGCTGTTTTAACAACCTCAACAATGTTCTATTTTGAAATGAAAAATAAGATGAAAGAAATGCAAACAAAACAATCATAAGAAAGGAAAGTTACATGATTATTGAACAGTTTAAAGATGCATTTATTGATGAAGTGATGAGCAATGAGTGGCAGGAAGAAATTCTGCCACTTAAACAAATGATGGCTTATTATCGTTGTGCCATCATGGAAGTAGAAACAAAATTTAGAGTCTTAAATGAAGAACTTTCTCTTTGTTATGACCGTAACCCTATTGAATCTATTCACTCTCGCTTAAAATCTAATGCAAGTATTACAAAGAAGCTGAAGTTAAAAGGTTATCCGATTAATGTCGAAACAATGGAAAAATATCTTTATGATATTGCGGGATTACGTGTTGTCTGTTCATTTAAACTGGATATCTATCATTTGGCTCAATGTTTATTACAACAAGATGATATTCGTTTAGTCAAGAAAAAGGACTATATTCAAAATCCTAAAGCGAATGGTTATCGCAGTTTACATTTGATTATTGAAGTTCCGATTTTTTTAGAGAATGAGAAAAAATGGGTGAAAGTCGAAGTTCAGTTCCGTACTTTAGCGATGGATTTTTGGGCCAGTTTAGAACATAAATTGAGATATAAAAAAGTCATTGATGACGATAATGAAAGTTATATAGCTCATCAGTTATTGGAATGTGCACAGATGTGTAATGATTTAGATGATAAAATGAGTTCAATTAAAGAATATTTAGAATAAGAATCGCTTTTATAAGTGATTCTTTTATTATTATGCTTTATAAGCATGGTTGAATATGAAATATAAGTATTTGAAGAGAAGAAAGGGTTGATATAAAATAAAGATGAAAGTTGTGGTGGCATTATGCAAATAGAAAGATTTCAATGGAAAGAGACATCAAGAATCGTAGAAATGATCTGTCAGGTCTGGAAATTAGATCGCATGTTTAAAAGTTTAAAAAATGGTATGATTTTCTCACAAGAATATTTTTATGATGTTTTATTACATTCCACAGATTTATTTATAGCAACCAAACAACAGCGTATTGTTGGTTTTTTAGCATTATCTTTATCTAAAAAAGAGAAAATTCTGATTCCAAAAGAATATCAAAATCTTCTCTATCATCAACATGATGATTTCCATTTGATTTCTTCCTATCGTCAAATGATGCAAAAATATCATCAAAACTGTGAACAGTTATTACAAAAGATGCATCAAAACTATGATGGAGAGATTGTTTTATTTATGGTTGATGAGACATATCAGCATCAGGGATTAGGAACGAAGATTTATGAGTATGCAGAATATTTATTTAAAAAAGAAAACTGTTCCCATTATATTTTGTATACCGATACAAGCTGTTCTTATGAATTTTATGATCATCATCAAATGAAACGATTAGATCAATATCGAAGAGATGATGATTTTACAATTTATTTATATGCAAAGGAGTTGAAATCCATGGAATATAGACAATTACCATATGGAAATGAAAAAATTAGTGTGATTGGTTTAGGAACCAGTTCACTTGGAGAATCAAGTGATGAAGAAATCATTGCGACGATTCAAGAAGCTATTGATCAAGGTGTGAATTATCTAGATTTAGCAAGTGGACATGCTAAAACATTTCAGGCAATTGGTCAGGCTATCAAAGGACAAAGAGAAAAAGTTTATTTACAGATTCATTTTGGAGCTAATTATGAAACAGGTGAATATGGATGGACAACAAATTTAGATAAGATCAAACAATCTATTCAATGGCAGTTAGAAATGTTGCAGACAGATTATATTGATTTTGGTTTTATTCATTGTATTGATGAAGAAGCAGATTTAAAAGCGATTGAAAAAGCGGGTGTTATTGATTATATTCAAGAATTAAAAAAACAGGGGATTGTCAAGCATATTGGACTATCATCACATACTCCTGAAATTGTGCATAAAGTCTTAGATATGCATATATTAGATATGGTGATGTTTAGTATTAATCCCGCTTATGATTATAAACATGGTGAATATGCCATTGGACAGACTGATGAGAGAATGGCTTTATATCAGCGCTGTGAAAAAGAAGGAGTCGCTATTTCAGTTATGAAAGCCTTTAGTGCAGGACAGCTCTTGGGTGCAAACAAATCACCTTTTCCGCAGGCCTTAACACGTATTCAATGTCTTCAATATGCATTAGATAAGCCAGGTGTTGTGACTGTCTTACCTGGTGTTAGAAATCGTGATGATTTAAAAGAAATTTTAAAATATACACAGGCCAGTGATAAAGATAAGGATTATACTGTTATTTCAACATTTGATGCTGTAGAACATCAAGGAAAATGTGTTTATTGCAAACATTGTCATCCTTGCCCTATGGGCTTAGATATTGCTTTGATTAATAAATATTATGATCTATCTTTATTAGGTGATGATTTAGCTAAAGATCACTATCACCATTTAGAAAAGAAAGCAAGTGCCTGTGTGCAATGTGGACATTGCAATCATCGTTGTCCTTTCCATGTTGATCAAATGCAAAGAATGGAAGAAATTGCCTTATATTTTGGAGAATAGGAGTGATGGAAATGAAAAAAATTTTAGTGTCTTATTTTTCAGCAAGTGGAGTCACTGCAAGAGTGGCTCAAAAACTATCTCAAGCTATTGATGGGGATTTACATGAGATCATACCAGCTCAACCTTATAGTCAAGCAGATTTAGATTGGACGAATCCACAAAGTCGCAGCAGTCAAGAAATGAAAAATAAAGCATATCGTCCAGCTATTCAAAATGAAGTTAAAAATATGGATGATTATGATGTGATTTTTATTGGTTTTCCAATCTGGTGGTATGTGGCACCAACGATTATCAATACATTTTTAGAACAATATGACTTATCAGGTAAAACAATTATTCCTTTTGCGACATCAGGAGGCAGTGGTATGGGAAATACCACTCAGGAATTAAAAGTTTCTTGTGGCAATGCCAAATTATGTCAAGGACGTCGCTTTGATAGTCAGGTTGATGTGGATACATTAAAAACATGGGCTGAATCATTTTTATAAGAGATATGAACTGAGCTAATTTGATTAAAAATTTGCGAAAGATTCATATCTTTTTCTATTAAATAAAAAAAATAATCATATATTAATAATGAGAAAAGAATTGTTTTTCTTGACATTCGAGAGATGAAAAATTGAATGCAGATATTTAATGCAAGTATCATATTTTATTTGAAATTCTTATATGTTGTAAGCAGAGGAAATCTATGGTAGATAGAAGAAAATTAAAAATTGATTAAGGTTTTATTGATTATCACAGTCGTATATTTTGTTGTTATTAGATCAAAGTGCGAACAGACTAAAGACGTTTTTGATTTAACTAGTCTTATCGTTTTGCTTAGAATAGTAGAAGATGGGAATTATAGAAGTAGAAAGAATATATTTTTATAGTATTGAAGTTTCATGTATTTTCACTGAATGTATGCTTTATGTTTATATCAGTTATGTACTTGTAAAAAAAGTCAAAGATTTTCATCATTTTATATTTGATTGCCTATATGTGATGCAATATTGTATACCTTAAATGGAAGTTGAGATACAAAAAGATATGATTTCTTTGTGTTTTAAATTCAAAAGATTTTTATTAATTTATTTTTGTAAATAAGGAGTGAGAAGGAGATATATGAAAACTAAACAGACAAAACTATTGTATTTTGTTAGTGGTATTTATATCGTGACGCTTTTATTTGCTTTTGTTTTAAATATACAAAAAGGAAATCTCAAAGATATCATGATGTGTTTTGTTGCCTGTATAACACCATGGCTTTTTCCAATTCTTATGCGTTTGTTTTATTTGAAAATGACAGATGAAATCAAAATCATTAATGTGATTTTTATATACTTTGCTTCACTGGTAGGAAGTTCATTAGCTGGATATACATTACCTTTCTATGATAAGATTGTCCATTTTTTCAGTGGAATTCTTGCCAGTATTATCGCAATGATTCTTTATTGCATGATTAAAAAACAACGCACTATTTATAATAAGCAGGATTATATTCTTTTTTTTATATTTATGATGACAGTTAATTTGTCAATTGCTGTTATTTGGGAGTTTTATGAATATTTTATGCTTGTCTTTTTCAATAATGACTGTATTCTACATTACACAACAGGTGTCCATGATGCCATGACAGATATGCTTTGTGCACTTGGTGGTGGATGTGTAGTGCTATTGGAAATGATTGCTCATAGAAATCGTCAGGAGTCACCTTTCTTTATGCGTATTGTTGAAAAATTCTATGATTGTAATATGAATGATCAATCATAGATATATAATCAGGAAAAGAGGATGAAGATGTTAAAAAAACAAATAGGGATAAAATCACAGTATATTGTTGAAATTGTGAATGATGATATGATTAAGTGTCAACGTTATGATAATCAAACAGAATATACATACTTTGAAAGGTTCGCTGCATCAAAGAATCTTAAAAAGGGTGATTTATTAGCGGATGGTGAATTTGGAAAATTGATTTTATTAAAAAATAAACAAAAAAGAAATTTCTTTAGTCACAAACATTAAGAAATAATGATACAATATAAAAAAGAGGTGTCATTATGAAAAAATTAAAAACCATATGGTATAGCTGTTTAATCATTTATATTGTCACTTTAATATATGCTTTTTATGTCAATTGGCAAGGAAAGTATTTTGGAATGACTTTTGTTGCCTGTCTGACACCGTGGATTTTACCTGTACTCATGAAAATATTACATATCAAAGTTCCATTAGAATTTTATATCATTAATCTTGTTTTTGTTTATTTTGCCAGTCTTTGGGGAAGTTGCCTTGGAGGCTATTCAACGCCCTATTATGATAAATTTATACATTGTGCCAGTGGTGTTGTCATTTGTGAATTGATATATTTTATCTATAAATATTTTTTGAGAGAAGATCATCGTCAAAGTCTGATGTTTCTATTTTTGAATGCTGTTAATGCTTTAGTGGCTTTATTATGGGAGTTTTATGAATATGCTTTGTTAGTCTTTTTTAACTATGATGCTATTAATCATTGGACAAGTGGTGTCCATGATACATTGACAGATATGCTGGTTGCTGTGATTGGAGGGCTTGTTTTATCTTTCTATTTGATACATTTTGATCAAAGTCCCAAAGAACATTTCTTTGTGTCTTTGGAAAGAAAGATTTATCAGTTAAATCATAAAAAAGACTCATAACGATATGAGATGATACAGAGAATGAATGATCAATATTCATTCTTTTTTATATGAAATATGCGATTATCAAAAGATTAAACATTATGTATGATGTAGATAGAGATGTCATTTTTATACCTAAATATACAAGAAGTGGTATAAATGATAAAATATTGCCGAGGAAATAGAAGCCTTGTCGTTTATGATTGTAATGATTATGTAAAGTTACGGAATTTATAAACAACAGAAAGTCTTTGAGAAGATGTGAAAAACATGGAACATGAAAATAGATGAAGAAAAATCATTTAGGAAAATCGAGATGAGATTTTCTCTTTTTTATGTAGTTGGTATTTTGATGAAAGTTTAGTATAATAGACATATGGTGGTGATGGCGATGGAAACTTTTTATAAACAGGAAGATTTAGAAGTCTTTAGAAAATGGGTTTATTATCAGGTGACAAGTGATCCTCGCTTAAAGCTAGAAAAATATGATTCAAGAACTTATAAAATTTATTATAAAAATCGTGTTGCCAGATTTGTTGTTTGGCCTATAGGAATTGTAGAAGAAGCGATTATGGAAGGAGAAGAACTGTTATTTTATTTACATTATCAGTTTTATAACTTTCATTATGCAACCAATCTGTTTCATCGTATGATGGAAAAACTGCTTGAAGATGAAAAACCAAATTATCATATTTTATTATGTTGTTCAGGTGGTATGACAACGGGATATTTTGCTGAAAAATTAAATAAATATTGTCAGTTAAATCATTTACCTTATCATGTTGATGCAACAGCAGTTTATCAGTTAGAAAATGTTTATCAAAAATATGATTTGATTCTCATCGCTCCTCAACTCAGATATAAACAACATGAGTTATCACAAAAATTAAAACCTGTTTTAGTAGATAATATAGATGCTTCTATTTTTGCTACTTATGATTGCCAAGCGATGATTGAACATATAGAAAAAATAATAAAGGATGAAAATAAATGAGTGAAAAAGAAAAAATGAAGGCTGGGCATTTATACCAGTCATATGATCAGGAATTATATCGTGAAAGAGAGATATGCAAACGAATGCTCTATGAATATAATCGTTATACTCCTGTTCAAAAAGAAGAAAAAGATGTTTTGTTAAAGAAATTATTGAATTGTAAAGGTGAATTATGGATTGAACCACCTTTTTATTGTCAGTATGGTTACCATATTACGGTTGGTATTGATTTTTATAGTGATGTCAATCTCACCATTTTAGATCAGGGACTTGTAGAGATTGGAGATCATGTTGTCATGGGACCAAATGTGAATATCTATACTGCTTCTTATCCTTTTCATGAAGGACAAAGGATGCAAGGCTTAGAATATGCACGTCCAGTTAAAATTTATGATTATGTGTGGATAGGTGGGAATGTGACTATTTTGCCAGGTGTTAAGATTAATCAGGGAGCTATCATTGGGGCAGGGAGTGTTGTCACTCATGACATTCCGCCATATGTGATTGCTGCAGGGAATCCATGTCAGGTGATTCGACCTATTACCAAAGAAGATCTTCATAAAAAATGGTAAATAACACAATTTGAAAAATCTTTTTACCTTGTTTTAACACTTCTTTTTGAAAGGAATGTTAAAATAACCTTGGTGGTGATAAGAGTGGATTATTTGGGATTGATTGTTCCAGGATTGTTTTTAGCCATATTAGGGGTATTAAATCAAATAGAGGGTCATGAAAAGTTATAAAAATCTTTTCAATAAAGAAAAAAGAGATTATAAGTTCGACTTACAATCTCTTTTTTGTGTTATTATTTTTCGAAAGTTTTGTATTATATGAACTACAATCTCCATCTCTCTACCAAATAACTTCCACCTTGCTCTTCTTCCTCACCATATCCGTATCTCTACGGACATATCTATTTTAACATTTTTTTACAAGAATGCAAGAATCTTTTGTCAAATTATAAATGATTATGTGGAAGATCAGAAAAATTAATAAGTTTAATATGATTTTCTTGTATGAAAGTTTTGATTTCTGGTGAAGTTAAAAGTTCAAGTTCTTTCATACGTGGTAAGTTATAGCTGGACATATCATAGAGTCTCTGATCAAGATAAGCAGGGTGACACATGAATTCCAAAGGTCCATGATAGGATGAAAGAACATGTGTAAAATATTGATAATTAGCATCATCATTATACATCTGATCATAAACAGGAATATAAGGATATGTATCAAGAACCTGTTCACGTTGGCGAATAGGTAAATCATATTCTAAAGCTAATCGTTTTGTGACATCCAAATGCCATGGTAATAGATGGACATGATGGTGTGAATCAATATGTGTTGGCTTATGTCCGGCTATTTCAATAAATTTTTCTATTTGAGCTTTCCATTCACGATACAATTCATCTTGATTAGCGTGTGGTTTTCCATCAGGATAATCTTTTGGTCGAATAAAATCTCCATTTTGATCTGTATAGGATTGAGCTCCTTCTACTAAAGGACGACCAACGGTTAATACCAGGTGAACTCCAACTCCCAGTTGTGGGAATTTTTTAGCTTGTTTTAAAGCAAACTGAGCATAGGGCATATTCATCATACATGTTGTTGAAGTAATAATGCCTTGACTATGCCCTACAAGTATACCAATGGTATTGGCTTGTGTCATTCCAAAATCATCAGCATTCACTATTAATTGATTAATCATAAAAAATTACCTCCTATACATGATTATACTCGAAAAATAAAAATAGAAGTGTTTTTTTCATATTCTTAAAATAATTCTTTGAGTCTTGTAGATGATTGCTATATAATAGAAAAGAAATCAAGGAGGGTTATGATGAATAAGATTACGGGTTATACAGGATTATATGGTATTGTTGCTAATCCTATTAAACATTCCTTTTCACCAATGATGCATAATACGGCTTTTCAATACTTGGGTATTGATGATGTCTATTTGGCATTTGAGGTGGAGGAAAATCATTTTGCCAACTTTATAACAAGTGCCAGAATATTACCCATCAAGGGATTTAATGTATCCATGCCATATAAAGTGAAGATTTTATCTTATCTTGATGAATTGACTCCTGAAGCTAAACTCTGTCAGGCTGTCAATACAGTCAAAAATGATCATGGTAAGCTGATTGGTCATATCAGTGATGGAATCGGTTTTATCAAGGCCTGTGAAGAAAAACATTGGAATCTTCATCAACAGAAAATTGTTGTTTTGGGTGCTGGTGGGGCTGCTAGAGCTATTGTGGCTGCACTGACAAAACAGGCTAAGGACATTATTGTTTATAATCGCAGTCATAAGGATTGGGTTGAACAAATGAATCAACAATGTCATTGTTCTATAACATTAAAATCCTTGCAAGATATGCAATCTTTGAAAAATGATTTAAAAGATGCTTATTTGCTTATTCAAACCACAAATGTAGGAATGGAACCACATACTGATGGATGTTTAATTCCTGATGAATCTTATCTCAATAAGTCATTAAAGGTGGCTGATATTATTTATAATCCTCAAGAAACAAAGTTATTAACACTAGCAAAAGAAAAAGGTCTTGAATATATGAATGGAGAAGGCATGATTCTTTATCAGGGTGCTGTTTCTTTTGAATTTTGGACGGGACAGAAAATGCCTATATCAGAAGTCAAGAAAAGTTTGAAAATGGAGTGAGAGAAATGAAAGAAATTATTGTAGCTTCTACAAATGAAGGAAAAATTAAAGAAATCAAAGCAATGTTAGAAGAAATTGGTATCGAAGTCAAATCATTAAAAGATGTGTTTGATCAAGACATAGATATTGAAGAAAATGGAAAGACTTTTCAGGAAAATGCTTTAATTAAAGCTCAGACAATCTGTGATATGATTCATAAGCCTGTATTGGCAGATGATTCTGGATTGGAAGTCAATGCCTTAGATGGAGCACCTGGTATTTATTCAGCACGTTTTATGGGGCATGATACAAGTTATGATATTAAGAATCAGTACATTATTGATGCTGTTAAGGGTAAAGATAGAGGTGCCAGATTTGTTTGCGCTATGGCTTTATGCAGACCTGATCAACAGCCTATCTTGATTGAAGAATATTTTGATGGAGAAATTTATGATAAAATTGAAGGTGAAAATGGTTTTGGATATGACCCAATTTTTTATGTGCCAGAACTTCATAAAACATCTGCACAATTGACATTGGAAGAAAAAAATCAATATTCACATCGTGCCAAAGCACTTAAAAAGCTATATACAATTTTGAAAGGTGAGGGAGATTAATCATGAATCATATTGTTTTAGTACATCCTGCAATCCCTCAAAATACAGGGAATATTATGCGTACTTGTGTAGCAACACATTCGAAGTTGCATCTTATTAAACCATTAGGTTTTTCTTTAGATGATAAACATATGAAACGTGCCGGGTTAGATTATATTAAGGATTTACAAATGCAGGTATATGAAAACTGGGAAGATTTTGTGAGTCAAAATCACGGCGATTATCATTTTTTTACACGTTATTCAAAACTATGTTATAGTGATCAAAATTATGTATCTGACCAGGATCAATATATCATCTTTGGTCATGAACATGATGGAATTCCACATGATATTTTAAAACAACATTTAGATGAATGTGTTCGTATTCCAATGGATGCTGATGCTAGAAGTTTAAATCTTTCTAATTGTGTCGCTATAGGTATTTACGAAGTATTACGCCAACAAAGCTATCCTGGTTTATCTAAAGTAGAGGTGCAAAAAGGTGCTGACTTCATTTATAAAGAATAGAAAAAGTGATATTTTCTTAGCTGTTGTTTTCGCTATTTTCATTATCAGTTTTGCGGTAGTATTTACAGTTTTCTTTAAACCACTCTATTATTTTGATATTGATTTTTTAAATCTGAGTGAAGGTACAGGACTTTCAGCTGATGTCATTCGTCATAATTATGATGTTTTGATTCAATATCAGAGTCTTTTTTACCAAGGAGATCTCAATCTACCAAATTTTGTTATGTCGACAAGTGGACGTATTCATTTTGAGGAAGTTAAAAGAATCTTCGAAGCAATCCAAATGATTTGTGTTATCAGTGGAATCATGATATTTATAATGGGAATTTATCGTATAAAACAGCATGAATATCGTTTTTTAAGATTAACGTCATTGTTTTCAGTAGGTATCCCTTTAGTTATTGGATTTTTTGCGGCGATTGATTTTAATAAGGCTTTTATTCTTTTTCATCAAATAGTATTTAGAAATGATTATTGGATTTTTGATGAAACAACAGACCCAGTTATTACTATTTTACCAGAAACATTTTTTATGCATTGTTTGATGCTTATTATAGGTATAGTTCTTGTCATCAGTCTTATATTATATTTGATTTATTTAAGACAAAGAAAAAAGATTCTAGAAAATATATAAAACCTGTTATGTTGGTCATAACAGGTTAGACTATTGGCAAAGTCGGATTATTTTAATTCGTACTTTGTCATTTTTTTATATCTATTTCAGTCATATCTTTAGTCATAATATAAATAATTTAGGAATTATTGTTTTAAAAGGTAGACTTTTTTAATCATTTGATTTTTTTTAAAATCTTACATTTTTTATGCTTTTTTTGCTTATTTTAAGCTCATTTTTATTATATATTCATTGAATGATAAAGTCTACTTTATCGTTCGCTATGATAATTTTCAAGAATATCTTCATCATTCTAGAAAATAGATGTAATCATTTGGATTGAAACCAATATAAAAATAATTGACTTTGTTTTATTGCGATTTATTTTAAAATCTTACATCATGGGAAATGGAGGGATTTAAAGCCACAATAATTCATACTTATAACATGTATTTTTCTTATGAAACATAAGATGGGAGGATTAAAATGAAGAAAACAATAAAAGGAAAAACATTAAGTTTACTAACTTCAGCAACTATGGTCTTATCTTTATGTACACTGCCTATAAGTGTTCAAGCTGAAGAAAATTTAACAGAAAAAGAAAAAATAAATAATAGCAATGTATCTACAACAGTTGATAATAGTTTGAGTGGTAACTGTGGAGCAACTGAAAATGATAATGTAACATGGGAATTAAGCCCTAACAATGATGGTTTAGATACGTACACACTAACAATCACCGGCAATGGAATGATGAAAGATTATAAAGATCAAAGTGAGGTCCCATGGAATCAATCTTTAGAAAATATTACTCAAAAAAATATTACTCAAGGCATTGTAAATGAGGGGATTACTCATTTAGGGGCACGTACATTTGTTTTGACGACAAGTTTGAAAAGTGTAAATCTTCCACAAAGTCTTGAATCTATTGGTGAGAGTGCGTTTAATCAATCTGCACTTGCATCTATCATTTTTCCAAGTAATTTAAAAACAATTGGAAAAAACGCTTTTTGGCATGGTAATCTAACTGGTGAAATTAAGATTCCAGATAGTGTTAAAACAATTGGAGATCATGCTTTTGATCAAAACAAATTAACTAAAGTTACTTTGCCTGACGAGTTGAAGGAATTAGGTTCAGGTGCTTTTAAAGCAAATTCACTTACTGTTATGCCAGAAATTCCACTAGGAATTACTTCTTTGTCATGTACATTTCAAGATTGTAAACAGTTAACTGACATTAATATTCCTAGTCATGTTACTAACTTAGACAGAACATTTATGGGATGCGAAAATCTTACTTCTGTAACAATTCCCGAAACAGTAGAGTCATATGTTGGGACTTTCTATGGTTGTACTGGTTTAACGAGTGCTATCATTGAAAGTAAGTCGGATAATATTGGTGGTTCAAATACCAGTGTAGCTACGGGAGTTTTTGGTGAATGTACTAAATTGGAAACAATTGTCGTTCCTGAATGGGTTACTGTTATTGGAATGGCGGCCTTCAAAGGGTGCTCTTCATTAAAAACAACAAATTTTATTGAGAAAGCAGAAGTAATTAATCAACAAGCTTTTTCTGGCTGTACATCTCTTACTGGAAATTTGAATTTATCAGCAAAAGTAATAGAGAGTCATGCGTTTGACAACTGTACTGGTTTAGGACCTAATATTAGTGTAGGAAATGCAGAAAGTATTTTTTCAAGGGCTTTTTGGGATTGTTCAAACATCAATGGAATTGTTTATGCACAAACAATTTCTGGTGGAGCGAATAACTTTGCACATAGAACTATAACAGCTTTATTGAATGGTGGGAAGATAAGTACAGGCACAGATTTATCGTCGAATAATCTTGCTCAACCAATTAAGGAAGGATATAAATTTGAAGGTTGGTATGACAATGCGAATTTCAATGGAGAAGCTGTAACTGTTCCTCAAGCCGATAGCATTTACTATGCGAAATGGAAAGAAAAACATAATAGTACAATTTCTTTTAAATCTGATCTGAATTTAAATAAGAATTATGATGGAAAGGCAGTTTCTATATCTGAAGATGATTATAGAAAGACAGAGGGAGCAGGAAATGTTACATTTTCTTATCAAATAAAAAATAACAATGATTGGTTAGATGTAGATTATGTTCCTACAAATGCGGGAACATATCGTGTAAAAGCTGTCGTTGCTGAAAACGATGAGTATAAAAAGGCAACAACAGATTGGAAAGAATTTACAATTCAAAAAATAAAACCAACGTATACATTACCAAGTGATTTAGTTGTAACTGTAGGAAAATCTCTTTTTGATATAATACTTCCTAATGGATTTGCATGGGTTGATGAAACACAAACAGCTACTGAACTGGGAACTCATGATTTTAAAGCAATTTATACGCCTGAAGATACAGAAAATTATGAAACTGTAGAAGTTATGATTTCTGTTGAAGTTATTCCTGGTATAACACAAATCAATCATGCTCCAGAGATTGAAGTGAGTGACAAAACATTGACTGTAGGAGATGTATTCAACCCTATGGAAAATGTTGTTGTTAAAGATAAAGAAGATAATGTAAATGATCTTGTTGTAGATGTAACGCATAATGTTGATACAAGCAAAGCAGGTGTTTATGAAGTTACTTATAAAGTAACAGATAGTCAGGGGGCTTCATCAACAAAAACAATTAAAGTGACTGTTAAAGAAAAAGATACACCACCAGTCGTTACAAGTGAACCAGATGCACCAAATAAAGATAAATCTAATATCAATGAAGTCAGCAAAGATACACCACCAGTCGTTACAAGTGAACCAGATGCACTAAATACAGATAAATCTAATATCAATAAAGTCAGCAATGATAAAGATAGTGTACAAACAGGCGATCAAGTAAATATAGGCTTCTATACTTCTCTCTTTGCAGTGAGTACATTAGGTATCACTATCTTAATAGTATGGAAGAAAAAAAGAACACTAGAAAGTAAATAAGTATATTAAAAATGGTACTATGCTGAAGGAGTAAACAAAACACAGAGGTGGGAAAATAGAAAAGGTAATCTAAAATAACATGGGGTTTTGGGGTTTTAGATTCTAAATTAATACGGGAAGAAATACCTTCCCGTTTTTTAATACCTATAGTCGAGAATTTAGCATGTTTAATATTCTGTTTTTAATGTGTACTGTTGATTATGAAATTGTAGGATTTCCTACCTGATAGTACGTTTGACAGGTCACTAAGACCAGATAGCATGAAATGTCAATCGTGAAATAATAATTCCTTTTTATTTTGACATTTTAAACATAGTTGAAAAGTATATATACACCATATAAAAATGAAATAAATAACGTATCAGCAAATAAATTAATAGTTGATCTTATGAGATATTATACACAGTCTATAATAAGCGTGGCTATTAATAATAGATGCCAAATAAATGGATTTAAAGTAATCAGTAATATATATACTTATCACCTTTATAACTAAATCATATAACATTAAATAGAAGAAAACAAAGAAATGTTTGAACAATCTTTAAATTTTTTTATATGAGACATATGATCAACAAGCTATTGAATCTCCCGCGATTTTGGAACATAGATTGAGAAAATAGAAAAAGAGATTTCCCGTAAAACTTATTCGTTTTGGAAAACCCCGTGACTTCTTAGACTATCATAGAAAATATTTTCCCACAATTTTATGTGGTTATTTTGTTTTAAGATTTACATGATATATGTCAGTAATTTAAAACCTGTTATGTTGATCATAACAGGTTTATAAAATATGACGTTTTTGTAGTTCTGTTCTTAAATCACTTTGATAAGGAAGATAAATACCATGGATATTTAATTCTTCAGCCATTTTAATATTGGCAAGCATATCATCAATAAAAACAGATTCTTCAGGTTGAAGATGGTATCTTTCTAAAAGCAGTTTGTAGATTTTTTGATCAGGTTTAACTAGATGTTCATTAGCTGAAATCACACCACCATCAAAAAGTTTAAAGAAATCATATCTTTCAAACATCGTTTTAATAGCTTCTTTATGGAAATTTGATAATAGGTATAAAGAATAACCTTTTTCTTTTAACTCCCTGACAATAGCTACATTGTCTTCTAAAGGAGTCATCATATGAGTCCAAGTTTCCATGACAAAAATAATTTCATCATGGTAGTGAGGGTGTTTTAAAGTTAAAGACTGGATAGCATCTTGAATCATCATTGTTCCCATATCTAGTTCTATCCATTCATCACTAGAAAAGATAATCATCATCAAATCTCCCATAACAGAAGGATTAAAATGTTTTTGTAAATATGCTTCAGGTTGAAAATCTAAAAGGACATTACCTATATCAAAAATAATATTTTTCATAAAATTGTTCTCCGTTCATACCAAATTCACATAATTAAATCATCATGTTACTATATATTCTAGCATAGGAGGTTGTGCAGATGAAAGCATTTTTAGAAAAATATAATGGTTTAAAATATTTATTGTATTTTTTTATTGCTTATATGATTGGTTTTATGTTATTAGAAAATCATCATTCATCACGTATGATTATTACAGATTCATGGATTGATTCTTATATTCCATTTAATGAGTATTTTGTTATTCCATATATATTATGGTTTGTGTTTATGGTATTAGGTTTCGCTTATTTTGTTTTTATTGATCAGGTTGGTATTAAAAGAACATATTTTTATTTGTTTTTAGGTATGAGTTTATCTTTGCTTATTTATGCATTGATACCTACTGGTCAAAATTTAAGAGTTCAGTTATATAATGAAAACATATTTCAATGTCTGGTTAGCTTTATTTATTCCGTTGATTCATCTACCAACGTCTGTCCTAGCATTCATGTATATAACAGTGTTATGATGTGTGCATCGCTATTGAAAAGCCAAAGAATTAAACAGTATTCATGGTTATGTGTCGCTATTGTTGTTTTAACAGTGTTGATTTGTCTTTCAACTGTTATGATTAAACAACATGCATTTATGGATATTGTTTGGGCATTGATTTTAGCAATGGTTATTTATTATATTGGAAAAAGAAAGTATGCCTTTTAATGGATAATCAAAAGCTAATAAAAATGCTAAAAGTAAAAAAGAGCATTGTATTATATGCTTTGATGTTAAAGATATCAGTGTTATGGATAGTGAAATATTTATGAAATGAATACGTTTGTATAAAGTTTAAAACCCAATTATGAATAAACATAATTGGGTTTAGATTTTTATCCTTTAAAGAAAGTATAAGCTTCAAAATGAGCTTGTGGATGATCGCAAGCAGGACATCTTTCAGGAGCTTCAGTTCCTTCATAAATAAATCCACAGTTATTACATTTCCACATAACAGCTTCGTCTTTTTTGAAGACTGTTCCATTTTCTAAGTTTTCTAATAATTTTAAGTATCTAGCTTCATGCATTTTTTCAGCAACAGCGATACTTTGACATACTTTAGCGATTTCAGGGAATCCTTCTTCTTCAGCAATTTTTGCAAATTCAGGATACATGTCAGTCCATTCTTCATTTTCACCAGCAGCAGCAGCTTTTAAACATTCAGCAGTTGTTCCAAGCATGATTGGGAAATCACCTTCGACATGTAAAGCTTCTCCCTTTAATTCAGCATTTAATAATTTCATTAATCTTTTAGCGTGTTCTTTTTCTTGATTTGCTGTTTCTTCGAAGATATTAGCAATTTGTACATATCCTTCTTTTTTCGCAATTGAAGAATAATAAGTGTAGCGATTTCTTGCTTGAGATTCTCCAGCAAATGCATGTAATAAATTGTTGGCAGTTCTTGTTCCTTTTAATGTTGGCATGATAATGCCCTCCTTCCTATGATTTTTTCTTTAAACAATGTGAACATGTTCCATGAAACAAAATATGTGCCCCGTGAATATCATGTTCGGATTGTTCGTTGACCTTATTAATAAGTTCATCCAGGGTAGATTGTTGACAAACGATATCTTGAATAGTTCCACATTCATCACATACCATATGAAAATGGGGTTCAATACGTGCATCGAAATGAATAACTCCATCACCAATATCTAAGCGTGTAATTCTTTTATGATCAGCTAATAAATTAAGATTTCGATAGACAGTTCCCAAACTAATATCAGGAATCAATTGTTTGACTTGTGTATAAATATCATCCACATTAGGATGTGACCAGTCATTTTTTAAAACTTCGTAAATTGTTTCCCTTTGTTTAGAATATCTTAACTTTGTTTCAGACATACTCTCACCCCTTATTAATAATGGTTACTATTATTATACCATATATCCTATGATTGTCAAATAATCCTGATGTTGAAATCATTTTATATCTGATTCAAATATGATAATGTCTCAATGTATCAAGATTGATAATGTCCCAACAT
>OGPH01001205.1_pt1 | contig 20862 bp, 21 predicted proteins | sample 1552891 | NCBI WGS metagenome assembly OGPH01 (sample SAMEA2580272, study PRJEB22360) | human gut metagenome | biome: human gut; feature: human-associated habitat; material: faeces | place: Denmark | collected 2008/2010 | reverse complement strand
AGACCCCTTTAAAAATTTAAAGGCTAGGGTCTGCCCCGCAAATATTTAATATACCCTTTTTTTATTTTTTGAATAGATGTTATATGATAATGAAAATATGATTAAATGATTGAGAAATAGACATACTATAAATATGATGTCTGTGATTTCAACGTTTTTTGACATGATAAGAGCATAATTGATAACTTGGAATATTTCAAAAGCAAAGTTTTATCTATTTGTTATATTAACAAATATGAATGATTTAAAATCAAAAAAATGTCGATAAAATGAGAATAAATAGTATTTGCTTTATTTAGAAATTTGACAAAGTATTAAATATTTGTTATTATGCCTCAGGGTGATGGAGATGTATTTCAATACACATACACATTTAAATAGTGAACAATTGTATCCTGATAGAGATCAATTTATTCAAAATGCTTTAGATCATCAAGTCGAAAATATGGTTGTTGTAGGATATGATTTAGAGTCATCAAAGAAGGCTGTTGAGATAGCTCATGAGTATTCATTTATCTATGCAGCAGTCGGAATAAGTCCTAATGATTGTAAGGATACAACTGATGAAGATTTAAATGAAATTGAAAAATTGCTTCAGGACCCATGTGTAGTGGCTTTAGGAGAAATAGGTTTAGATTATTATTGGGAAGAAGTTCCTCATGAAAAGCAAAAAGATATTTTTGTAAAGCAAATTGAAATTGCTAAAAAATACCAAAAGCCCATTGTGATTCATGCTAGAGATGCCTATGAAGATACTTACAATATCTTAAAACAAACTGCACATTATGGCATTATGCATTGTTATAGTGGATCGGCTGAAATGGCAAAACGATATGTTGATATAGGTTTTGAAATATCGTTAGCTGGACCCGTGACATTTAAGAATGCAAAAGTCCCTAAGGAAGTTGCGAAATCAATTGATATAAATCATTTGATGATTGAAACGGACTGCCCTTATTTAACACCTCACCCATTTCGAGGAAAGTTGAATGAGCCAGCAAATGTTGTGTATATTGCCCAGGAAATAGCAAAGCTAAAGAACATGGAGATAGAAGACGTTGCTAGAATCACAACATTTAATGCCAAAAAAATGTTTGGGATTAAATAAGGAGGATATTTTATGTTAAACAAAGCTAAAGAGGCGATTGTCTCGGCTGATAGCCGAACAAAAGGAATTTTAGCAATGGCGGTTGTATACGTTGTTATTATGTTAGCAACTGTATCATCTGGAGCCGTCAATCAGATTACGAATTTTATTCCGACTGTAGACATTACATTAAAAGATGGATTGCAGGAAGAAAAGGATTATTTGGTCAAGCAGGATACAGTATCAAATGTCTTAAATGAATTGAATGTTGAGTTAGATACAAAAGATACTTTAAATAAAGATAAAGAAGAGATTGTTCAACAAGATGATTATATTGAAATCACAAGAGTTGAAACAAAAACAGTAGAAAAAATAGAGAATATACCATACTCAACAAAAATAAAAGGTAGTGGAAGCTGGACAAAAACGGTTGTTCAAGAAGGAAAAGATGGAAAAGCAAAAAGAACTTATCTTTTCACTTATGCCAATGGAAAAGAAACAAATAAACAAATGATTAAAGAAGAAATTATTGAAAAGCCAGTGGATAAAATTATTCAATATGGTGGTGTCCTTGAAGGAACAACGTTTACTGGTCGTTTAACTCTATATGGTGGAGATTGTACAGGATGTGGAGGTACTTCATCATCAGGTGTTAAGCTATCACCTACAAGTGGTGTCAATAATACAAATTCACCATATTTATATTATAATGGAAAGAAATATTATTGTTTAGCGGCAGATCGTTCTATTCCATTTGGAACTGTGATTAAAATTTCAAATCATAATTTGAATACAGAAGGAACTATTTATGGAATTGTTGTGGATCGTGGTGGAGCTATTAAGGGAAATAAGATAGATATTTTTAATGGTAGTGAAGGTTCTGGAAATAAATATTTTGGTGGAGGAACTTCATATAATACCAAATTTGAAGTTGTTTCTCTTGGTAGTGGAAATGCTAATTTTTGGAGATAGGAATGAAACTATCTCTTTTTTTATACCTCATGATATAATAGAATCAATAGGAGGTATACATCATGACAAAAGAAGAACTTGCGCGTATATTTGATCATACATTTTTAAAGGCTTATGCCTCAAGAGATGATTTTATTCAATTATGTAATGAAGCAAAAAGTATTGGGGCGGCAATGGTAGCCATTAATAGTGAACCTGTAAAGTTATGTAAAGAGTTATTAAAAGGAACAAATATTCATGTGGGAGCAGCTATTTCTTTTCCTTTAGGACAAACAACACTAGATATCAAATTGGCTGAAACAAAGCAGGCTATTGATGATGGGGCAGATGAGATAGATTATGTGATAAACATAGGTAAAGCAAAAATGCATGACTGGAATTATATTGAACAGGAAATGAGAAGCATTGTTGAACTGTGTCATGAAAATCAGGTGATTTGTAAGGTTATTTTTGAAAATTGTTATTTAACAAAGGAAGAGATTGTAAAAATAGCTGAAATTGCTAAAGAGGTTAAACCAGACTATATCAAAACAAGTACAGGTTTTGGCACTTCAGGAGCAACTGTAGAAGATGTGCGTTTAATGAAAGAAACAGTAGGTAATGAAGTGAAAGTCAAAGCTGCTGGAGGAATACGTGATTGGAAAACTTGTCAAGCTATGATTAAAGCTGGAGCCAGTCGTATAGGAACAAGCAGTTCATTAAAAATATTGGAAGAATTTCAACAGGAATAAGGCATAAAAGATGGTTTCAAATCAATTTTGAAATCATTTTTTTATTTTTTTCATTTTTTATGTGATAAAAAAGGATTCTTATGCATTGATAGGGTAAAGGAGTTGAAAAAAATGAAAAAATTAAAATTATGGGGAATAAGTTTATTAGCAATGTTTTTAATGACAGGATGCGGAAGTGGTCAAAATGCACAAAAATATACGAGTCTTGTCACTTTGGATATCAATCCAAGTATTCAATTACAATTAGATGATGATCATAAAGTTGTAGATGCTATTGCAGTTAATGATGATGCCAAAAAGGTTTTACAGGATATGGATTTAAAACAGGCAGATGCCAATGTTGCATTAAATGCATTATTAGGTTCATTAGTTAAAAATGGATATTTAAATGCTAATCAAAATACAGTTTTATTATCAGTGGAAAATGATGATGAAACAAAACGTACAGCTTTAGAAGAAGAATTAAGTCAATATATTTATACAACATTACAGAATTATTCTATTGAAGGAGCTATATATTCACAAAATATTGATATTGATGATGATATAGAGAATTTAATGAAGAAATATAGTATTTCTTATGGTAAAGCTAATCTGATAGAAGATATTATGGATGATGATCAGACACAAAAACAATATACTGTAGAAGATTTAGTGAAATTAAATGCACAGGATCTTATTTTAATTCATCAATCAATAGATGATGATCAAAACAATCAAAATATGGTAGGAACAGTCAGTACAAAACAATATATTAGTCGTGATGAAGCTTTAAATATTGCACTAAAAAATGCGTCATTGACTCAAGATCAGATAAAAAATCTAGAAATTGATTATGATACAGAAAATGGTGTCCTGACTTATGATATTGAATTTCAGTATAATCAAAGTGAATATGAATATGAAGTCAGTGCTACAAAAGGTGTCGTAGAAAGAGAAGTAGAACCTGAAAAACCAAAGGCATCTACAAATACAAATTCAAAACAAAATACAAATAATGACAATACGAATTACGATACATCAAATTATGGAACAAGTCAACCGGCAAGCACAAATCAGTCATCAAGTTCAAGCAAGCCATCAAGTTCAAGTAAGCCAGCAACTTCAAATTCATCATCAAATAAGAATACAAATTATGATAATACAAATTATGATAATTCGAACTATAATTCAAATCAATCATCAAATTCGTCAACAAACACAAGTTCTGGATCACAAAATACGAATACTGGTTCACAAAATTCTAACTATGATCAGAATTCTAACTATAATCAAAGTTCAAACAATAACCAGTCTTCAAATTATGACCAAAACTCTAATTATGATTCACAACAGAATTCTAATTATGACGATACAAATGATAATTCTAATTACGATGATTAATTAACATAAAATTAATATAAACTTTACAAAGATTGAAAGACATAACTATCTATATAATGTGATATTAACATTATGGGAGAGATAAGTGATGTTAAAAGAGAACAATCTGGAAAACTTATTAATAGCATTAAAAGATGATAATCGTGTGATTGGGGATATTTATGATCTTATGTATAATGAAGTCTATCGTTATATCTATAGTATTGTTCATGCAAAAGAATATGCCCAAGATCTGACCCATGATACTTTTATTCAAATCTATAAAAATGCACATTTATATAAAGGGAACGGACATGCGAAAGCATGGATCATAACAATCTCTAGAAATATCACTTATATGTCTTTAAGAAAATCAAACAGAGAACAAGTTGTAGATTATCATATTGATTCTGTAGATGAAAGTATAAATGATATACATGATAAGATGATGATTGAAAAGCTGATGAATATTCTGCGTCAGGAAGAAAGAGAAATCATCATCTTACATGTTGTAGAGGGTTTAACCTTTAAGGAAATATCACAAGTGATGGATTTAAAATTGTCAACTGTTCTTAATAAATATCACCGTTCTTTGAAGAAGATTAGAAAGAGTCTGGAGGAATGAGCCTTGAAAAATAAAGATATAAAAAGAAAAATAAGAGAAGAATTTCAAGATATTCATATGCCTTCAAAGAAAGAAAAACTGCTGGGAGATATTCAATTTGTTCAACCTGTTCAAGAAGACAAACATAAAAATAAACATTTCAATATCAAATGGCAGTTATCAATATTAACCATTGCTTGTATATGCATCTTTTCATTTATAACTTTACAAACCCAAGATGCTTATTCCATATCATTTGAAGTTAATCCAAGTATTGAACTTAAAGTCAATAATCAAAGACGTGTTGATGATGTGATTTGTCATAATGATGATGCTGTACTTGTTTTAGATGACATGGATTTAAAAAATACGGATTTGGATGTCGCTGTCAATGCTGTGATTGGAAGTATGTTTAAACATGGCTATATTAGCGAAGCTAAAAATTCAGTCTTGGTCAGTGTACAGGGAAGTGATCAAGAAAAAAGAAATGCATTAAAGCAAGATGTCGCAACGGATGTGAAAGATATATTATCTGGCTATTCATTAGAAGCTTCAGTTGTTTCACAGGATTATGATTTTTCTAAAGAAAGAGAAGCACTCGCAAAGCAATATGGAATCTCTGTTGGAAAAGTTACATTAATACAAAAATTAATTAATGTCAGTCCTAACTATGATTTTGAAGATTTAATTCATTTATCTATTAATGATTTAAATACATTGATACATTACAAACATTTGAATTTTAAGTCTATTACGATTGATGGTGTGGAAAGTCATAGTGGTTATTTAACAAATGAACAAGTGAAATCAAAAGTTTTACAACATGCACATGTCAATGAAGAAAGTGTTTATGAATATCGTGATGATTTGGATGTTCAGGATAACCAGCTTATATATATTGTTGAATTTGCAGATGAATTTGCTAAATATCATTATAAAGTCAATGCGATTAGTGGAGAGATTGTATCATTTGAAAGTGAAATGTAGAAAGTTTATCAATTCCATTTTATCAGCTGGGGGGGGGAGGATAAAATATGATTTTTGAGTATCAGCCAGTCACTTATCGACATGAAATGAAACATAGAATCAATCCACTGGAAGCTCAAATATTAACGAGTCGCTTTGATGTCTTATTTCAACAAGACAAATATAGTCAAAAAGATGGCTTTTATCATGTGCATAGTCTCTATTTTGATACACCTTATGACCAGGCTCTAAAAGAAAAACTGGCTGGTGTTTCTCAAAGAGAGAAATTTCGCATTCGTTATTATAATCATGATTTAAGTTTTATACGTTTAGAAAAGAAAATCAAACATAATGGATTATGTGCTAAACAAACAGCACGTCTATCTGTTGAACAGGTTCAAGATATTTTAAATGGAGAAGTTGATTTTCTATTGAAAAGTGAAAATCCGGTAATGATAGACTTTTACAGTCAAATCAAAGGAAAATTATTACAACCAAGTGTAATTGTTTCTTATCAAAGACAGGCATATGTTTATGAAATATCACGTGTTCGATTAACCATTGATCATCATCTTTGTACATATCAAAATAAAAAGGATTTTTTAAATCTTAAACATGGAATACCAATTGACAATCATTATATCTTAGAAGTCAAATATAATGAATTTTTACCTGAAATTGTGAAAATGTCAGTACAAGGTATTTCACAAAAAACATCATCATATTCAAAATTTGCGCAATGTCGCATGATGGATTGGTAGAAAGAAGGGGAAGGATGAGTTTTCAGGATATTTTTAAATCAAACTTTTTAGAAAATGTCAATGCAGTGACATTATTAGATATGGGTATTGCGCTTGTTTTAGCTTTTACAATGGGATTGTTTATTTTCTTTGTTTATAAGAAAAGTTATAGTGGATTGATGTATTCATCAAGCTTTGCGACAACGCTTATTGCATTGACAATGATTACAACACTTGTTATTTTAGCAATCACAAGTAATATTATTTTATCTTTAGGAATGGTTGGGGCACTTTCTATTGTGAGATTTCGTACAGCCATTAAAGAACCTATGGATATAGCTTTTCTCTTCTGGAGTATTGCGGTGGGAATTGTTTTGGCAGCAGGACTTATTCCACTGGCAGTCATTGGAAGTCTTTTTATAGGAATCATACTGATTGTTTTTTCAAATCAAAAGAATATTCAAAAACCCTATATTTTAGTTGTCCATTGTGATAATACAGATCATGAACAGATGGCTATGGAATTTATTCAAAGACATGTAGATGCCTGTTCTTTGAAAAGTAAAAGTATAAAGCCAGATTGTATAGAATTAAATTATGAAGTGAGACTTAAGCAGCAGGAAACACTTTTTATCAATGAATTATCCAAGAAGGAAGGCATTCTTTATACTGTGATGGTTTCTTATAATGGAGATTATATGAATTAGATTATGATAAAAAGTAAGTTTATGGATGGCATTGTCATTGTTTGTATCTGTATATCACTTATATTTACGATTGGCTTTATGTTTTTTGATCATTGGGGAATAGAACCAGCCCATACATCTCCAGTATATATGAATAAGCTATTTGATAATCAACGTGTTCATACGATTGATATTGAATTAGATAATCCGGAATCTTTTTTTGATCAGGCAGCAAATAAAGACTATCATGTCTGTGCCATAACGATTGATGGAGAAAAGTTTGATATGGTTGGATTAAGGGTTAAGGGTCATAATTCATTAGAACTGATTGACAGGTATCAATCAGATCGTTTTAGTCTTAAAATAGAGTTTGATCATTATGATGAAAATTATCATTATTATGGATTAGATAAGTTTACTTTAGACTGTTCTTTTCAAGATAATGCTTATCTTAAAAATTTTATGACCTATGATATGATGTCTTTTATGGGAGTCCCCACACCACTCACAAGTTATGTTTGGGTGACAATCAATCAACAGGATTGGGGCCTCTTTCTTGCAATCGAAGAGCCAGAAGAAGCTTTCGCAAGAAGACATTTTGGAAAAGATTATGGCATATTATATAAACCTGGATATACAGATGTTTATGCAGCTAATAAGGATTTAGCACTTCAATATATTGATGACCGTATTGAATCTTATCCTAATCTTTTTGATAATGCGAAATTTGATATTGATAGAGAAGATAAAGAAAGATTAATTCAATCACTTAAAATATTAGATGAAAATAAAGATTTAACCAAAGCTGTCAATATTGATGAAGTTTTAAGATATTTTGTTGTACAGGTCTTTGTGGTGAATTTAGATAGTTATCTGGGTCCAACAGGACATAATTATTTCTTATATGAAGAAGATGGTATCATTTCAATGCTTCCTTGGGATTATAATTTGGCTTATGGAACTTATGCATTAGGAATGCCAAATCCTAGCAATGATACAACGCAATATGTGAATTTTCCAATAAATACGCCATATACCAAAGAAGTCATGTTAAACAGACCATTGTATCATCATGTGATGCTACATGATGACTATTATCAACAGTACCATGAATACTTTGATCAATTCATAAGTGATTATTTTGAAAGTGGGTATTTTGAAAAGAAGGTTAAAGATACTACAAAAATGATTGATTCTTATATTCAAAAAGATCCGACTGCATTTTGTTCGTATCAGGATCATCTTTTAGGAATAGAAACATTTCAAGAGTTCTGTCAGTTAAGAGCACAAAGTGTGAGAGGACAACTCAATGGAACATTACCTTCCACGATTGCCCAACAGGATGAATCTATTGTAAGAATTGATGCTTCTCATATTCATTTGGAAGATATGGGAGAAATTCTCGATTTATATACATAAAAGGTGTACTCTTTGTTTTGAGTACACCCTTTTGTTTAATCTAAATCCTGACCATGACTTTCAATGACTTTTTTATACCAATAGAAAGAATCTTTTCTATAGCGATTATAAGTGCCTTGACCTTGATCATCTTTATCTACATAAATAAATCCATAACGTTTTCTCATTTCACCGGTTCCAGCACTGACAAGATCAATACATCCCCAAGTTGTATATCCAATTAAATTCACACCATTATCAATAGCTTTACCCATTTCTTTGATATGATCTCTTAAATAATCAATGCGGTAATCATCATGAATACTTCCATCTTCTTCTAATGTATCATAAGCACCTAATCCATTTTCGACAACCATGATTGGTTTTTCATAACGGTCATAAATCATTTCAAGATAATAACGTAAACCTAAAGGATCTTGTGCCCAACCCCAATCAGAATATGTTAAATAAGGATTTCTCGCTCCCGCAGCAAAGTTACCAGAAACCATATCATCTGTTTCATGTGTTGTTTCAATAGAAGACATATAATAAGAGAATGTATACATATCTACACAACCATTTCTTAAATCTTCTAAATCTTGTTCAGTGATATCTAATTGAACATGATGTTCATTCCATAATCTTTTCGCAAAAGTTGGATATTTTCCTTTACATTGAACATCTCCACAATAGAAAATACTCTTTTCCCACATATGGCGATTCGCCATTATATCTTGAGGATCACATGTTCCTGGATAAAATGTAATGCCACAAATCATACAACCAATCATATTATTTGGATCAATTTCATGACCAATCTGAACTGCTTTTGCACTTGCAACAAATTGATAATGAAGTTGTTGATAACCTTGTTGATGTTCTTTATCTCCAGCATGATTACCAAAAAGATTTAACATCATAATTGTGTTATTAATTTCATTAAATGTGAGCCAGTATTTCACTAACCCCTGATATTCTTTAAAACAAGTTGTCGCAAAACGCACATAAAAATCAATAAGTTGACGATTGTTCCATCCACCATAATGTTCTTCTAAATATAATGGTGTATCAAAATGCCAGATTGTCACTAATGGTTCAATACCGTGTTTTTTACATTCCAAAAAGACAGAACGATAGAATTCAACACCTTTTGGATTAGGTTGATCTTCATCACCATGAGGATATAAACGTGACCATGAAATAGAAAGTCTAAACATTTTAAATCCCATCTCAGCTAATAATGCAATATCTTCTTTATAATGATGATAAAAATCTACACCATCATGATTAGGATAATAATAATCATCTAAAACAGCATACTTTGCTCCTTCAGGGATAGGTTGACCATTGATGACTTTACCAGGTTTTCCATCCTTATCAATAAATGTCACATATCTTGGTTCTTTCACAGAGCCACCTGTTGTGACATCTGTTTTGGCTGGTCCACGTCCGTCTTCGTTCCATGCACCTTCAGCCTGATTGGCAGCAATCGCACCACCCCATAAAAAATTCTCCTGAAAACTCATATCTTATATTCCTCCTTATATTCTTTATTGTAATAGCGAATGATGAAAAAAACAAATACTTAAAAAGAATGTATATATATGCCTTTTACAATATTAAACTTCATAAATAAGTCATAAAGTCAATTTATATTGAAAAGATATTTAGGTTTACTTATGAAAAGTTGTCTAAGAATATACTTTAAAAGATATGAGATTAAGAATTAATTAAAATTTGTTTTTTGTATATTCTCGTCTTTAATCATGTTACTATTAATGTGAGAAGAGAGTTATAAAATAGGAGGGTTTAAAATGAAAATTCTTGTCTTTGAAAAAGAGGAGTATCTTGATGCTTATGTAGGAGAATATATCTGTCATTTTATTAGAAATCATTCGCAACCAGTTATTGGGTTTGCAACAGGATCAACACCACTTGGAGTTTATCGCTATTTTATAGACAATTATCAGGCTCAAAAAGTAAGTTTTCGTCAGGTCAAAGCATTCAATTTAGATGAATATGTAGGATTAACTCCAAGTCATCCACGTAGTTTTGCATCAGCAATGAAAAATGAACTTTTTTCCCACATTGATATTTTACCTGAAAATATCAATGCTTTAGATGGATCAAAAGAAGATATGATTCAAGAATGTCAAAGATATGAATCTTTGATTGATGCCAATCCTATTGATATCCAAATTCTAGGAATTGGAATGGATGGACACATTGCTTATAATGAGCCAGGAAGTCCACTTGATGGAGCGTGTCATGTTGTGGATTTACATCAGGAATCTATAGAAAGTTCACTTGATTATGGATTTGATCATATTGAAGATGTTCCTACACAAGGTGTCACACAGGGAATTGGCACAATCATGAAAGCAAAACAACTGATCATGATGGCTAAGGGAGAAAAGAAAGCTGATTTAGTGAAAAGAATGATTTATGGTGAAGTGACTTCAGATTTTCCTAGCTCTATTATTCAAAGACATCCAAATGTGATTGTCTGCCTTGATAGAAGTGCAGCGAGTCAATTGAAGGAGGAAGATTATGAAAAGCGTTAAAATTGTAACAATTGGTGGAGGTTCTTCATATACACCTGAACTGATTGAAGGATTTATCAAAAGATATGATGAATTACCTGTTAGAGAATTATGGCTTGTTGATATTGAAGAAGGAAAACATAAGTTGGAAATTGTAGGAAATCTTGCAAAAAGAATGGTGAAAAAAGCAGGAATCCCTATGAAGATTTATATGACTCTTGATCGTCAGGAAGCATTGAAAGATGCAGATTTTGTCACAACTCAATTTAGAGTTGGGCAATTAGATGCGAGAGAAAAAGATGAATTGATTCCTTTAAAATATGGTGTCATTGGACAAGAAACAAATGGTCCAGGAGGTATGTTTAAAGCTTTAAGAACAATACCTGTTATCTTTGATATTATTAAGGATTGTGAAAAATTATGTCCAAACGCATGGATTATTTCATTTACGAATCCATCAGGTATTAATGCCGAAGCTGTTTTTAGACATACAGGATGGAAAAAATTTATTGGTTTATGTAATGGACCAGTGAATATGATTAAAGATATTGAACATATTTTAAATGTTCAAGACAATGATGAATTAGATGTTAAAATCGGTGGTATCAATCATATGATTTATGCATTAGATATTACATTGAATGGAGAAAATGCGAATCGAAAATTGATTGAAACAATGATAGATCAGGGAAATAGTGAATCTTTGAAAAATATTGTAGATATACCTTGGTCAAATGAATTTTTAAATAGTTATGGATATTTAGGTATTGGATATTTACGCTATTACTTACAAAAACAACAAATGTTAGAACATTGTCAGGAAGATGCTGCAAAAGGACAATGTCGAGCACAAGTTGTTAAAAAGGTTGAAAAAGAATTATTTGAAAAATATAAAGATGAAAATCTTGATGTTAAACCAAAAGAATTGGAACAACGTGGTGGAGCATATTATAGTGATGCGGCCTGCAACTTGATTTCGTCATTATATAATGATAAAGGTGATATACAAGTTGTTGATACATTAAATAAAGGTGCTATTTCTAATATGCCTGATGATGTTGTGGTAGAAGTGAGCTGTAAAATCACAAAAGATGGACCTGTTCCTATCCCAGTCGGAGAGCTTCCTTTACAAACAGTTGGTTTAATTCATCAGTTAAAAGCTTTTGAAATTTTAACAACAAATGTTGCACTAAGTGGAAATTATGATGATGCATTAGTTGCGATGACAATTAACCCTCTTGTTCAAAGTGAAATCACTGCTAAAAAGATATTAGATGAAATGCTAGAAGCCCATAAAAAATACCTACCTCAATTTTATAAATAATGATAAAAAGACTTCAAACAATTGAATTTTGAAGTCTTTTTCTATGTTTATATTTCATCCTGTGTTTCAATTGTCACAAGAATATCATTTTCTAAGATAGGCGTTGTTCCATTAGGGATAATAGATTGATGATTTCTTTGAATCATGATAATTAACTGTTTAGCAGGTAAAGAAATATCCTTAACAAGCTTATCTTTCCATTTATGTGATGAATGAATATGGGTTTCATCTAAACGAATGTTTTCTCTGTTTTCAAATTGCTTTGCGGCTAAAACAAGTAAATCTCCTTTTAATATTTCTGTATCACCATTAGGAATCAAAGTTTGGTGATCTCTTGCGATTAAAATAACTAACAAATCATCAGCATTAATATCTTTAAGCTTCAGGTTTTTAAAATGATGATTATGACCTATTTTCATTTTCACAAAACACATATCATTATCTTCTTGATAATCATTAAATGTACGTAATATATCAACTTGTGGATTAATCATATGACATTTCTTTGAAATCCATGGTAGAAGTGAGCCTTGAATAGAAAGTGAAAATAAGACAATACAAAAGACAAGATTAAATAAATCAAATGGTAAATCAACTTGATAAAGCACAGCGTATATCGCAAAGACGATTGATGCAACACCTCTTAATCCTGCCCATGATACAACGGCCGTTTGTCGCAATGGTGAACGAAACATACCAAGGAGTACAGAAATAGATAAAGGACGAGCTACAAATGTTAAGAAAATCATAATCAAAATGGCAGGAATAATAACTTCTGGAAGTTCGGATGGTGTGACAAGTAATCCTAATAAAAAGAAGATTAAGACTTGTGCCATTTTTGTAAGAGTTTCATAAAAATGAACCATGTCTTTTTTATGGGGAATATAACTATTACCTAAAATGATGCCACAAATATAAACACTTAAATAACCATTTCCACCAATCAGATTAGAAAAAGCATAAGTGATAATACTACTCGCAAAAATAATAACTGTATTTTCATAGCTTTCATTGACATGAACTTCATTTAAAATTTTCACTATGATTTTTCCAATACAAAAACCACATAATAAACCAAAGATAATTTGTTGAAAAATCATAACTGGTAAAGATATGTTTTGTCCTGTCATAATCATAATCACAGATATTGTTAACATATATGAAACAGGGTCATTCGATCCTGATTCAATTTCTAATAATGAGTCTGTTCCATACTTTAAAGATAAATGACGAGAACGTAAAATATTAAAGACAGATGTTGCATCAGTAGAAGAAATGACGGATCCAATTAATAAACTCTGTAACCATGATAAATCTAAAACATAATAAACAAATCCCGCAACCAGCAATGCTGTTAATAAGACACCGAGTGTTGATAAGACAATAGATTTGATAATCACTGGTTTGGCTACTTTCAAATTGGTTCCAAAACCACCAAAGAACATAATGAATATCAAACTGGTTGAACAAATCATTTCGGCAATCTGATAATCATTAAAAACAACACCTAAAATACCATTTTCACCTAAAAGCATGCCTAAAAGAATAAAAAACAAAAGAGAAGGAATAGCCAATTTATCTAAAAAACGATTTAATAAAATACATATAAGAATAACACATCCAACTAATACAAAATATAAATCCATCGCATCATCTCCTTTTTCCAAACTATATCAAATATTTGTGTATCCCATAATAACAAAAGATGAAAAAACGAAAATCTTTGTATAGAGAATAAATACTATACAAAGATTTTATTCATTAATAAGTTTTAAACTGTTCGTTATAGTAAGCTTAATAACAGACAGTATGAGCTATGTCTGGTGAAGGAAGATAAGCATAGTGCTCTTGAATTTGTTGACTTAAATCAAATGAATGGGATGAGTGATTTAAGATATGATTTTGTATTTGAGGTGGAAATAGCCTTTGAATAGAATCAATATAAAGATCTCCACTTTCCGGCGTTTCACATTGAATGACCTGGTTATCTTTGTAAGTGATTTTATAAGGAATAGAAAAGCTTTCATCTTGAATGAGTTCATCATTCAACACATAGAAACTTTCTAAATGTATCCACATAAAGATATGTTGATAATGACCTGTTTCTTCAATACCATAAGGAATATAATCTGTAAAAATATGATAGTCTTCCTTATCTTTATGATAAGAAGCATTCTTTTGTTTGGATATGACATAGTCTAAGGCTTTGGAATATAGTGTGTCTTCTTTTGCAACATGTGTCATCGAATCCTTTGTTATTGGACTTAAACAAAATAGACAGATGATTATCATAATGATGACCAAAAGTGATAAGCTGATTACTTTTTTCATGAATGGAACTCCTTTTCTAATTTAATGCACAATAACCTGTTTTTTCAATAATATATTGTCCCTGTGAAGAGAGAAGATAGTCTTTTAATTTTTTTACATTTTCTTTTTGATTAGATTTTAAAGTCACACAATATAAATAAGTAGATATAGGATATGTCTGATTTTTAATATTTTCAGTCGTTGGCTCAACACCATCAACAGATAATATTTTTACATTTTGTTCTTGATGAAGCCCTTCTAAAAAGTATCTAAATGTATATCCAATGGCATCTTTTTCACCATTATATTGGGCTGTATCAGTAATAATACCAGTCATTGCTGAAACATATTCGTATTGAAGAGGTTCCTTTAATGAAACATCTCCCATGAAATGGGTCATCATAGATTGACTACCAGATCTTTCAGGTCTTTGAAAAGCGAGAATGTCTTTGTTTTGTCCACCAACTTCCTGCCAGTTTGTAATATCGCCATGATAGATATCTTTAATTTGTTGCGTCGATAAATGAGAAACAGGATTATCCTCATTAACAAAGAATACAAAAGCTTCTCGACCGATAGGTGTATATTCAAATTCAACACCAGCCTCTCTAGCCTCGTCTAATTGTGACTTTGATGGTTTGGCTCCAAAGAACATATCAACTTCACCATTGATTAAACGTGTATAACCTACAGATGTATTGGTGAATGTGACAATTTTGCCATTGGTATTATAATAATTGTAGTCTTCTGTTTCACTATAGGCTTTTTCTATCTGACCAATATCTTTATAGACAGCTTTCGCAATGGCACTGTAGACAGGATAACAGGCTTCAGCCCCATCAAGAATAGGCATGTCTTTTTCATTTTCAATAGTAAAAGTACTTGGTTCTTGAAGCTCTACAAGATGGCTATTTTCTGTGTAAGGATAGAAGTGAGATAAATCAGTGCTGGAATAACCATTCATGTAGTCAAAATCATGTCCGCCCTTAAATTTTTGAGAAGGGCTATTCTGATAAATGTACAGACTGGTCGTTGTTGTTATTATCATGACTAATGACCATATAGTGATACGACGTGCTTGGATTTGGGGTTTTGTCATAGCGTAAATGAAAATGAGATGGGCAAGAAGAATGATAATAGGACTGATAAAAACAACGGAGTAATTTGCAAAAGTCGTAGATGATAAAATCAATGGACTAAAAGGAAGGGTCATAATATAGAAGATATTCCAGTAGGGAGAAGATAAATAACCTTGAGAAAGAATAAAAGAAATACATAGGGCTATTGAAATCAATAGAACAAGGAAAGCTTGAAAAAGAAAATAGTCTTTTTGAAGATTGTTTTTTCTTTTGAGCATAAATGTGTAAATCCATAAAAAGAGGATCATGATAGGAAGATAAAGTTCAGGTACATACATAAATCCAATAGCAGGTATAGAGAGAAAAAAATAAAGTAAGATGTAACGTAAAAAAAAGTAATATAAATATTGTTTCATAAGACTCACCTTCCTACTTTTATTATAATATAAAGATGTGTACGATTAATGGAAATATGATGATGAAAACATATTTTTTATTTTACATAAAATTAACTTAAACTTCATATTAACAAATCGCAAAGCCAGGTGGATTATGACATGATATAAAATGAATAAGAATGGAATGGTTTTTTATAAGGAGATTTACACATGTTTATGAATCATATGAAAAAGTATTTGAATATGTATATTTTTTTATTATTGCTTATCATTATTGGATGTCTTGTCATGATTATACGACATCAGCCACAAGATTTTTATAGTTATCTTATTCAAGATATATCACAAAGGGATGGTCATTTTGAAACGATTGAAAAAATAAAATATCAGGATGGATTATATTTTATTTCTTATCTTGATGATCAAGCTCAAAGCCATTTGCTTATTTATGAAAATGTTCAGAATTTATGGATGAACGACTATCAGTTTTGGGGAGGGTCATCTTCTTCTCAGGATATAGATACTTTCAATTATGCAGATTCTCATCAGGCTATTATTGTTGTTTATGGGAAAAATAAACAAAATGCTTCTCAATATTCTTTTGTGAATGATGGAAAGGTTTATGAAAAAGAAATCAATGATTCCCATATCCTTGACATTTATATGTTAGATGGGGCTTCCTGTCATATAGATGATTGGACTTTATATGATCAAAATCATCAAGTTATACAAAATGAGTTATAAAAAAAATCAGTTTTTAAACTGATTTACTCTGTTTCAACTAAGATACAGGCAAGAATAGGTGTAATGCCTTGATCTTTCATATATTGTAATAATTGATCATCATATGTTCCTGGTTGCATCCATGCATAACGAATACCAATGCCAGACATTTCATCAATGTAATCATAGGCATATTTTGGATTGACCACAAAAACCACAACATCAATAGGATGATCAATAGCCTCTAAATGAGGATAAATATGATAATCATCTATATTTTGATAGATAGGGGATACACCATAAGTCTGATATCCCTTTTCTAATAAACGCTTAAAGATTTTATAACCGTATTTTTCTTGATTAGGAGTGACTCCTACAACTGCAAAATGATAATATTTTTCTAATATGTCTTTAGGATTCATAAGTTTTCACCTCAAAAGTATTATAGCATATGCTTCATTTTATGCGCAACAAAACTTCAAGATACCTAAAAGTTTTATCTATTAAGAATGTATGAATAATTCAATTTGATAATATGAATATTTTGTGCTAAGATGAAACAGATTAAAGGAGTGTGAGGGAAAATGTATGATGTCATTGTTGTAGGAGGAGGACATGCAGGAATTGAAGCATGTTTAGCTACGTCAAGAATAGGGAAGAAAACATTGTTAGTGACATCGAATTTTGAAAATGTGGGATCTATGCCTTGTAATACTTCTATCGGTGGACCAGCAAAAGGAATTATTGTCAGAGAGATAGATGCTTTAGGTGGTCAGATGGGGAAAACAACGGATGCGACATACTTACAAATGAAGATGTTAAATACGGCCAAAGGACCAGGAGTTCAATCATTACGTGCTCAGGCAGATAAAAAAGCTTATCCACGTTATATGCAAAATGTCTTAAAACAACAGGAAAACTTAGATATCATAGAAGCTATGGTTGAAGGGTTAATCATTGAAAATCAGACAGTTAAAGGAGTCACTTTAGCTGATGGCACAGCTTATGAGGGACAAACTGTCATTTTAACAACAGGAACTTATTTAAAAGCTGAAGTCATGGTTGGAGATCAAAAGACACCAAGTGGACCTGATCAGGAAAAGCCATCATTGTATTTATCTGATCAACTGAGAGATTTAGGCTTCCGTATTCAAAGATTGAAAACAGGAACACCTCCAAGAGTAGAAATCAACAGTGTGGATTATTCAAAAACACAATTACAGCCAGGCACTGACGAACCTCTTGCATTTAGTTATGAAACAACAACATTTGTTCCTATTGAAAAACAAACTCCTTGTTATTTAACATATACAAATGAAACAACACATCAAATTATTAAAGATAATTTATCAAGATGTAGTATGTATTCTGGAATTGTCAAAGGAATAGGACCAAGATATTGTCCTTCTATTGAAGATAAAGTTGTGAAATTTTCTGATAAACCACAACATCAGATTTTCTTAGAACCAGAATCCAAAGAAATGAATACCATTTATGTTCAAGGTTTTTCAACATCCATGCCTCATGATATCCAAGAACAAATGATACGTACGATTCCAGGATTGGAAAACTGTCAGATTTTAAAATATGCTTATGCGATAGAATATGATGCGATTGATCCATTACAATTATGGCCATCATTAGAAACAAAAGTGATTAAAAATCTTTTCACAGCAGGACAAATCAATGGAACAAGTGGTTATGAAGAAGCAGCAGCTCAAGGATTAATGGCAGGTATTAATGCTGTTAAGACAATCAATCATGAAGAACCATTAATTTTAAAAAGAAATGAGGCTTATATTGGTGTCATGATTGATGATTTGGTTACAAAAGGAACAAAAGAACCCTATCGTATGTTAACATCACGTGCTGAATATCGTTTATTATTAAGACATGATAATGCGGATGAAAGATTAAGACAATATGGATATGATGCAGGTCTTGTTAGAGAGGAAGTTTATCAGGCTTATTTGGAAAAGATGAATCATATTCATACTGAAATTGAAAGACTAGATAGTATTCGTTTTACACCAAAACATGAAATCAATGAATTATTAGTACAATTAGGATCTACACCTTTAAAAGAAGGAATTAGTGCTAAAGGATTATTACAGAGACCAGAGATGGATTATCAGAAATTAAAACCCTATATAGAAGATGCACATTTAACTTTAGAAGAAGAAAAAAGAGTAACTATCTTAATTAAATATAAGGGATATATTGATAAGACTTTAAGACAAGTAGAAAAACAACGAAAAATGGAAAAAAAACAGATTCCTCAAGATATTGATTATGAAGATGTTTTAAATCTTTCTTTAGAAGCTAAACAAAAATTATCTGAAATTCGACCAGTTACAATTGCTCAGGCATCAAGAATTTCAGGTATCAATCCAGCCGATATTTCAGTCTTGTTAATCTATTTAAAACAACATTATTAAGAGGTATATATGAATCAGGAACAATTTATACAAGCCCTTTTAGATAAAGGTATCACTTTAACATCAAAACAACTTGAACAGTTTGAAAACTATTATCAAACATTAGTTGAATGGAATCAAAAAATGAATTTAACAGCCATTACTCAAAAAGAAGATGTTTATTTGAAACATTTCTATGATTCATTAACGATTTCATTTGATTATGCATTGTCCAATCAATCTTTATGTGATGTAGGCGCAGGAGCAGGTTTCCCTTCTATTCCTTTAAAGATTGTCTATCCAGAATTAAAAGTTACTATAGTTGATTCACTTTCAAAGCGTATTACATTTTTAAAACATTTAATCCAAGTTTTAGATTTAAAAGATGTTGATGCTATAAGTGCGAGAGCTGAAGAATATGCAGTTAAACATCGTGAATCATTTGATATTGTGACAGCAAGAGCAGTCGCTAGATTAAATATTTTAGATGAATTATGCTTGCCTTTAGTGAAAGTTGATGGAGATTTTATAACTTTAAAAGGATTAAAAGCTCAAGAAGAACTACAGGAAGCTATGCAGGGTATAGAAAAATTAGGTGGAAAAGTCATGAGACAGGAAAGCTTCACATTAACAGATGAAAACGATCATCGTTGTAACATCTATATACATAAAGTGAAGAATACTCCATCCAAATACCCTAGAGATTTTAGTAGAATTAAAAAGAAACCATTATAACGCATCAGTTGATGCGTTTTTTCGTATATGATGATTTGATAAGCTTTTATATAATAAAAATCAGCTTTATATCATATAAAGCTGATTGAGGGGATATATGAACTATTTTATAGCATTATTCATATTTGTCTTATTGTATAAGATTCTATATATAGATACAACCTTCGTTTTTTTATCTACACCATAAAATATAATATAATTCCCTACTATAAAATATCTATATTGTTTCTTGAGTGGTTTTATAAAATCGTAATATTGATAAATTTCTGGATTTGTTTTTAATAGTTCTATTTTCTTTTGTACTTCATTGACTAATTTATGAGCTGCAGGTTTATTATCAAGTTTTAATGTGATATATTTTACAATATCATTCAAATCGTCTTTAAATAATTGTAAATATTCTATTTTGTATTCATTCATTAAAGACTATCAATGAATTCATGCAAGTTATTAAATACTTCTTCATGGCTTAATCGTTTAGTATTTAATTCAGCATAAATTTCCGCTTCTTTCATTTTTAAATATATTTCATTGTTTTCAATCATTTTTTGATAAGCCTCCATACTCATGAGAACCATGTCTCCATATCCATTCTTTGTTAGATAAATAGGCTGGTTGCTTTCATGTATCTCTTTTGATATTTCAGTTAATTTCGTTCTCAAATCAGATATTGGTCTAATTGTAATATGTTCCATAATGAATCACCTCATTTATAATATATCATATTTCTATATATATATGTCATGGTGTTTGTTGTTTATGGTTAAAATTATATAAGTGAAAATTA
>OGPH01001202.1_pt1 | contig 20959 bp, 18 predicted proteins | sample 1552891 | NCBI WGS metagenome assembly OGPH01 (sample SAMEA2580272, study PRJEB22360) | human gut metagenome | biome: human gut; feature: human-associated habitat; material: faeces | place: Denmark | collected 2008/2010 | reverse complement strand
TGCAGCGGGACGCCGAGAGGCGTCCCGCTGCGTACGGTTGACACAGATTTCTGATATGTTCATAAAAGTGCGCAGAAATGAGCGCGGATAAGGAGTTTTCATGAATAATGATTATATTGCGAGCGTCAACTCAGGACCTCTGTATCTGATGGTGGCACTTGTGCTTACGTTTATTACGGTTATGTGTTTTGTGTTTCTGATCAAGAGCTATCGGGCCGGGATCGCGATCGGTATGGAGCGAAAGGTGCTGCGGCGTGCGATCATTTCGAGCGCAACATTCACCCTGCTTCCCAGCATCAGCATTCTGCTCGGCGTCATCGCTCTGAGCGGCACGCTTGGAGTCCCGCTTTCCTGGCTGAGGCTGTCCGTTATCGGGGCTTTGCAGTACGAACTGAATGTGGCGGAAATCGCCGCACAGAGCGTAGGGCTGAGCGGGTTGAGACTGTCGGAAATGAACCTGACAGCATTTGTAACCATCGCCCTCGTCATGACGGTGGGCATTCTGGGAGGCGTATTCTGCTGTATTTTCTTCCTGAAGAAGTATCTGGGGAAAATTCAGAAGGCGCCGAAAAAAGAGAACTCCGGAAAAGCGGGATTCGGCGATCATGCGACCACCTGCATGTTCATAGGTTTGTGCGGCGCTTATATTGGTTCCTATGTGGGAACGCGGACGGACAGCGGGAATTAGGTGCCCCTTGCGGTGGCGGCTGTATCAGCGGCTGTGATGGCAGTATTTGAGTATTTTATCAATAAAAAAGGGATATCGGTACTGGAGAACTTCAGCCTGGCGGCCAGCATGCTTGTGGGCATGGTTGCCGCAGTGGTTATGAACCTGGCGTAAGGGGGTGTGGCAGATGGAAGATAAAAAGATGGATGTAAGCAAGACGAACGAAGAGAAAGAAACGAAGATGAACGAGGCAGAGGCGAGAGCGTTTCTGGAAGAATTCAATGCCGGCCTGCATCGATTGGGACGGGCCATGCTGATTATAAGCGTCGTGCTTCTTGTGGGCGTGCCCTTTGCTATGGGCGCAGTATTCGGCGTGATGCCGGATCTGCAGGGCTTTCTGATCGGTTTTGCCAAGGTGGGCATCATCTATATTCCAGTGGCGATTGTGGAATTTCTGGTTTATACGCCCATGCTTGGAACCGGAGGAAGTTATCTGACCTTTATCACAGGAAATGTGACAAATATGAAGATCCCTTGCGCCATGAATGCCAGGGATATCGCAAAGACAAAAGTGGGAACGCCGGAAAATGAGATTATCTCCACCATCAGCGTGGCGACCAGCGCCATTGTGACCACACTCGTGATCGTAGCCGGGGTGGTGCTTCTGATCCCGCTGCGGCCTGTGCTGGAGAATCCTGTGCTGGTGCCTGCCTTTGACAATGTGGTGCCCGCCCTGTTCGGCGCGTTGGGATTGAAATATTTTGCAAAGAGCCCGAAGATTGCTGTGATTCCGGTGGCGGTAATGACGCTTCTGTGCGTGCTGGTGCCTGCTGCGATCTCCCAGACCAGCCTGCTGATCATCCCTTCCGGCGCTATGGCGCTTGCCATCGGATATGTGCTCTTTAAAAAAGGAAAATTGGAACGGAGGTAGAAATGGCTGGAATAATCATTGCTGTTATAATTGGATGTATTCTTCTGACAGCTGCGGTCGTTGTGCTGCGCGCATGCTGCCTGAAACCTACGGCGGCCAGAGATACGAAAGTGGAACTGAAAACGGATGAACGATCCAGAACTTACGGAGAACGGCTGGCGGAAATGATCCGTAGGGAAACGGTCTCCAGCCGGTTTGATTCGGATAAGACGAAGTTCTATGAATTTCATAAAGTGTTGGAGGAGCTCTTCCCTCTGGTGCATCAGACCTGTGAAAAACATGTATTTAACGGAAGCCTGCTTTTTAAATGGAGCGGACAGGGCAAGGCGGAACCGATTCTTCTGATGAGCCATCATGATGTGGTGGAGGCCACAGGAGAATGGGAACAGGAACCCTTTGGCGGCAAGATCGATGAAGAAGGCCGGCTGTGGGGAAGGGGGACGGTGGATACCAAGGCCAGCCTGTTCTGCATTTTTACAGCGGTGGAAGAATTGATAAAAGAAGGGTTCCATCCGCAGGGAGACGTTTATATCGCCAGCAGCTGTACGGAGGAGTTTAGCGGAGAAGGCGCGCCTCTCACCGCTGCATGGCTGAAGGAGCACGGAGTAAATCTGTCTTTGCTGATTGATGAAGGCGGCATGATTATGGAGGAACCCATCGGAGGGGTGAAAGGCACCTATGCCATGGTGGGCGTCCTGGAGAAAGGATATGGGGATCTGCGCTTTATCGCAAAGGGAAAGGGTGGGCATGCTTCCGCTCCTGGAAAGAATACCCCTCTGGTGCGTCTGGGCCAATTCATGGCCAGCGTGGAAAAGAAAGATCCCTTCCAAAGCCGTTTCAATCCGACGGTCCTGGAAATGTTCCGCCGCCTTACGCCGAACATGAATTTCGGCATGAAACTCGTATTCGCCAATCTGTGGCTGTTTAAGCCTTTGCTGATTAAACTGATGCCGCTGATCAGCCCTCCGGGTGCTGCTATGCTTCATACCACCATTGCCTTTACCATGGCGAAGGGCGCGGATGGGCTGAATGTGCTTCCTCAGGAAGCCTATGTGACGGCAAATCTTCGGTTTATCCCGCATCAGGGCACAGATGAAAGCATTGACCTGATCCGGAAAAGAGCTGAAAAGTTCGGCCTTCAGACCGAGGTGATTTATAAGGACTATCCCTGCCCCGTGGTTGACTATCAGGCGGAAGCATTCCGCAGGGTGGAGGAGACGGTGCATGAAATCTATCCCGGCGTGGGCGTGAGCCCTTATGTGATGACGGGCGGAACGGATGCCAAATATTATAAAGAGGTATGCGAAAACTGCATTCGATTTGCCCCGCTCTATATCAATAAGCAGCAGTATGAAAGCATCCATGGCCTGAATGAGAACATATCCATTGCCACCCTTCCTAAGGGAGTGGATTTCTATAAGAAGATTATTTGCGGCTAGGCGGACGGGGAGGATGCAAAGTGAACTGCAATGTGATCCTGGTGCTTGACCGGGAACAAAGAAACATTCTGATGTGCAAAAGAAAGAAACCGCCCTATCAGGGACATTATAACCTGGTGGGCGGCAAGATTGAACCCGGCGAGGACGGATATCATGCGGCCTACCGGGAGCTCTGGGAAGAAACAGCGATTGGCCGGGACACGATACAGCTGTTCCATATGATGACGCTCTCCTATCCGAAGGAAGGGACGGTTCTTGAGGTTTATGCAGGAACGCTCCTGCAGGATGTGGATATCCATGGTGAAGAAAACCCGCTGCGGTGGATATCTGTGGATGAAAATTTCATGGATACAACACGATTTGCTGGGAGAGGGAATATAGCCCACATGCTTGCTTATTATTGGGAGGCGGCAGCAGACGAGACAGGCCGGCATATACGGCAGGCTGAACAGCACCTAAAACAATAATAATTACTATTTTTGATATTGACAAATATATTGGGATTGGGTATACTAAGAATCATCAAGGGAACAGGAAACGTTTTCCTTTGCAGAAGCGTTTTCTCACAAGATTCCCAAAGAACAGAAACTGACTGTGGGTAGCGGCATCGGACAGTGGATGCTGCATGATGGGGCAGCTGTTGCTCAAGAAAAGGAGGTTGCATCATGGCAGAGTTAAAGGGATCAAAGACAGAGAAGAATCTGGAGACCGCATTTGCAGGCGAGTCCATGGCGAGGAACAAGTATACCTATTTCGCTTCCAAGGCGAGAAAAGACGGATTTGTTCAGATTGCGAATATTTTTGAAGAGACGGCTAACAATGAAAAAGAGCATGCGAAAATGTGGTTTAAGCTTTTGAACGGCGGTATCGGAAGCACGGCTGAGTGCCTGGCCGCAGCTGCGGAAGGCGAGAACTATGAGTGGACGGATATGTACGCAACGTTCGCTAAGGAAGCCAGAGAAGAAGGGTTTGATGATATCGCAAGGCTATTTGAGGGCGTAGCTGCGATCGAGAAGGAGCATGAGGAAAGATACAGAAAGCTCCTGGCGAATGTGGAAGGCGATCTGGTATTCTCCAAGGACGGAGATGTGATCTGGCAGTGCTCAAACTGCGGGCATATCGTAGTGGGCAAGAAGGCTCCTGAGGTCTGCCCGGTTTGCGCGCATCCGCAGGCATATTTCCAGGTGAAGGCTGAGAACTATTAATAAAAGCGGATCTGGCGCGGCTTAGGAAAGAACTGAGCGCGTAATGAAAAGGCTGCGGTATCAGGAGGCGTATGCAGGTTTATGCATGCGCTCTTCCTGGTAGCGCAGCCTTTTCGTATAGAGCTTCCATCGGTTATGTCTGTTCCCCGCTTTGCTTATATATGAAATCATAGAGATTCATGGAATTGATCAGAGCCGCCACCTCGTCGATGGATTTCTTGCCGAACTTTTTCAGGATATTATGAACCTGCGTTTTGACAGTGGACATCTCCACATGACGGAGGGCGCAGATTTCACGGCGGCTTTTGCCGTCGAGAAGAAGGCGGAGCAGTTCCAGTTCCGTCTGGGTAAGGGAAGAAACGATGGTTACGGCAAACAGGAAACTGGTCTCATAGGATTTCACCCGTTTAAATTCGCCCAATATTTTGCTCGCAAGCTCCGGACGAAGCGGGCTGTTGTTATGGTAAGCATTTCGGATACTTGTGAGCACCTCCTCTTTTGGAGCATTTTTCAGAAGATAATCACAGACCCCGAGCTGAAATGCGGTAAAAATCAACTCATCTTCTTCATATACGGTAAGAATGATAATTTTGGGATTTAGGCCGGCGTGATAGATTTCCTCTACTGCGCGCAGGCCGGCATCCTTTTTTTCCATTTCGATATCCATCAAGATCACATCCGGCTGGTATTCCAATGCCTTTTTTACGGCCATTTCTCCGGTACTCACATCAGCGACAACTTCACAATCATCGGCTGAAGAGACAATTTTGGTATAGAGCCGGCGGATAGGTTCCATATCTTCTGCGATCAGTACGCGTATCATTTGGTCTTTCATTGGTATATCCTCCAGTTTATAAGATGAGTTTGGAAAGATTCGGGAGCAGGATCCGGAAGGTGGTTCCTTTTCCTTCCCGGCTTTCTACAGAGATCCTGCCGTTATGGGCCTTGACGATACGATAGGTCATAGTCAGGCCAATTCCCCAATGCTCTGTAATGGGCTGGGAAGAGAAAAAGGGATCAAAAATATGAGGCAGATTTTTCTGTGTGATCCCTGGCCCCGTATCGGTGATGGAAAGTGCAATCCAGTGGTCGATTGCCCGCAGTGTGAAGGTCAGATTTCTGCGCTCCTGCGGCAGGCTGCGCATGGCGTCAATCGCGTTGGTTACGATGTTATGGATCGCCTGTTCAAAATAGTTGGCGTCCACCATTGCATCCGGGATCTGGCCGGCCGTGCGTATATCTACATGATATCCTTTCAGATCAGAAGCCATGCGTTCCGTCATTCTCTCAAGCAGCGCCTCCAGATTGGTATTTTCCAATATGAGTTTGGAAGTCTTAGTACTGCGATGAATGATATCCAATCGGTTATATAGATTTCTGCAGCGTTCCGTGATATGTTCTACCTCATCCTGATTCTGCGGGGCAACTTCCAACATTTGGATTTCAGCCTGAAGGGCCAGAAGCTCGTTTTTCATATAGTGGCAGAAGGTTTTTGAGGTAGTGTTGGAAGCGTCAATCTGCCTGGAAATGGTAAAATCGTTGCTGTTGAGCTTTCTGCTGACTATGGCCAACATGATCACACTGGCTCCCATAAGAAGCGATGCAAAAAATAAATAGTATGGGAAAATCGTGTAAACAGCCGTGTTGCTCCATAAAGTGAGGGAAGTATAACTTGTATAGCTGGATATCTTGGAATAGCGGATCATGTGTTCAGGTATCTGGCCGAACAAAACCAGATAAGAAATCATAATCAGCGTATAGCTGAAAGTTTCTCCATAGGCAAAGTATTTAAAGTACGGAAAGGAATAAATCTGCCGGTTTGCCTGGAACAGATTCAGGATGCTGATAAGGACGAATCCGCTGTTTGCAGCGATGGTAATCATATGCGTTATGTTCAGAAACAGCTGATACTGTCCCGCATCCATGATATAGGGATAGAAGAAAATATACAAAAGCCTTTCAACAAGCGGATCAAAGAGGATAAATTCAGCGGCCAGCAGAACGGAAACGATTTTTCGATAGCGCCGGATCCTGCTGGCAACGTTTTTATTCTGATAAGTCAAAGAAAAAAGACAGCCGAAAAATATGGTGAGCAAAGAAAACAGATTCATAAATCGGATCAGCATATCCTTCGATATAGGAAGAAACATGAGCGCTTTCCAGGTTGATTTGGGAAGCTGGAAATAATTTTCGAGAATATTGTAATACCGGACATCTTTCGACAGATAAAGGATCATAAAAAGAATGGCCAGAGCATAAAAAAAGACCGTACTTACCAGATATTTAACGGAAGTACGCATGTCGCGCTGAAAAATCAAAAACAGCATGAAAATAATAAAAGCGGATAAAAAGTATAGCATGGCATTCTCTTTTCGTTGAATTTGCCTGAAAAATAGGCTAAACTTGATCTACGACAAGTATGCCACATGATCAGGCGAGGGGTCAAGAGGCTATGGAAGTACAAAACTTATGAATCGTTACAATTCAGCCTTCAGCTGAATTGTAACGGCAACCGGCCATTCCAATCGCTTCGCGATAGGCCGGTTGCTTTCTGCCGGTACGTTTTCACACGGTCTGCGCAGCTTGTGCGCAGACCTGGCTGAGTAGTAACTATGAATCTTACTTTCACAGCTCTGGTTCTCCTCGATTTTGCCCGGCGCCAAAGCGCTTCGGAATGGAGGAAAGGATGAAAAATACGAGGATTCTGCCCTGCTTTTGGCGGATACTGTGCTGTTTTGCCGCCTGCCTGCTGCTTTCAGGCTGTGCCGGAGGGGGCAAAACGGAGGAAGCGAGGCAGACAGAGAGACCAGAGAAGCGTGAAACGCTGGATTTCTATATCTGGAGCGACGAAGAAAGCTATGTGGGACAGGCGGCGGAAGCCTATAATATGCTGAAGGGATGGGAAGCGGTCCGGCTGCATGTAATTCCGAACCAGGAGCATGAGGAATGGCTGAATCAGTACGATCCGTCCTGCGGAGCGGATCTGATCGGGCTGCGCGGCAACGCGAACCTGGTAGAGATGGAGAACAAAGGGGCTTTGCTGGGATTGACGGAGTATCTGAAGGACAGCGATCTGGACGTGACGGCGTTCGGAAACATGTATAATGAGATCGCCTATGAAGGCGAATATTATGCCCTTCCTACCAGGAGCACATGCTGGGCGCTTTTCTATAACAAGGAACTCTTCGATGAAGCGGGACTTCCTTATCCAACGCAGATGACCTGGGATGAATACCTGGAACTGGCGGAAAAAATGACCTGGACGGACGGAGAGGAACAGGTCTGGGGAGGATATTTCCCGCCCTGGATCTATTATATAAGCGCAATACAGGAAGGGTATTATCTGCTTGACGACGATTTGGAGCCGGTGGAAGAAAGCCTGGCGCTTTTGAACCGGATGTATGAATCCGGCACTCATATGCCTTACGAACAGATCAAAGACCGGGGAGACGACTGCAGGTATGACTTTGAAAAAGGGAATATCGCCATGATGGCGAACGGAGAGTGGATGGTGAACATGCTGCTGGAAGACGCGGAGGCGGGACGCTCTGTGCCGGAATGGGATATCGCTCCTCTTCCTGTGCCGGAAGGGACGGAGGGAGGAATTACAGTGGGCATGTATCAGTTCGCAGCGATTACTTCCACATGCAGCGCTCCGGAGGAGGCGTTTGAATTTCTGATATTTCTGTGCGGAAAACAGGGGGCGGAGATTTATGCGAGAAATGCGGTGATCCCTGCCTATTCCAGCGAAGAGATCAGGGATATTTATGGGGAGGCTTCGGGAACGGCGCATTCGGATATCTTCTTTTTGGCCCAAAAGGTCCAGGAACAGCCAATGTGGTACGGATATGACAGGCTTTTAAGCCTTTTTAAAGAAGACGCGGAAAAGTATTTAATGGGGGAGATTACGCTGCAGGAGGCGATGGGGGATTTTGAAGAAGGCAGGAAGGAAATCCTGCGGTCTTCCAGCGCGGGATAACGACCCGGTCTGCGGGAACATCCTTTTTCATGCGGCAGGGTGAAAATTTTGCTGCATGAAAAAGGATATTTTTTCGTAAAACCAACAAAGAGCGCAAAAAATGATGAAAGGCTCTCAATTATTAATAAAAAATGTATAGAAAATTGGGTTGATAAAATATCAACCTATGCAATATGACGAATGTGCGCTATCATATTTACAAGCATAACGGAAGGCCTTCTCACTTCAGACAGCAGCTCCCGTAACGGAGGGAGCATAAAGTGAATCTTATTGTAACTGATCCGAAAACCGTTTTTATGGTTTGGATTCCATGAAAGATGTTTGGCATCTTGATTAGGGAGGAAAAACTCATGAAGAAAAGCAAAGTAATTGCGTTGCTGCTGAGCGCGGCAATGGTATTGGGCATGACCGGATGCGGCGGCTCGGATGCCGCTGAATCTGCCGCGGATTCCGGCAGCGCGGCCACAGAGGCGGCCGCAGATGAAGGAAGCGGGGAACAGGCGGCTGCAGAGTCCGCGGACAGCGAAGAAAAAATCGTGCTGAATTTCTATGAGCATTCAGATAACGAAAAGGTGGCGAATCTGCAGGCGGAAGCTTATATGGAAGCGCATCCGAATGTGCAGATTAACGTTTCCATCATCGCGAACGATGATTATGACGATAAAATTAAGGTAATGCTTTCCGGAGGCGCCGATGTGGACGTGATGTGGATCAGAGGCGGCGACCAGGTAAGGCAGATGGCGAACGGCGGCGCGCTGCTGGCGCTGGATGATCTGATGGCGGCCAATGATGTGAATTTTGAAGATTACGGACAGATGGGAAAGGCTTATCAGACCGGCGGCAAAACGTATGGACTGTGCACAACCAAGTCCTGCTGGCTGCTGTGGTACAATAAGGATCTGTTCGACGCCGCGGGCGTTGACTACCCGATTGACCTGACCTGGGACGAATACGCGGATCTGTGCGCTCAGCTGAATACGGATGAGCTTCGGGGAGGCATTGCTGTAAACTGGATCATGAATACAGGAGCGGCAGCAGCCGGAGAATATCTGACGGATGAAAATCTGACCAGGACCAAAGAATATGTGGAATTCCTGAACAGAATCTATAATGAAGATCAGTCCAATATGAGCTTGGAAGAGATGTCCGGTTCCTTTGATGTAAACGCTATTTTTGCGGAGGGAAGCACCTATATGATGCTGAACGGCGACTGGACTTTCCTGCTCTTCCCGGATTCTGATCCGCAGTTTGAGTGGTGCGCGGCCCCCCTGCCGCATTTCGACGATGTAGAACTCAACAGCACAGTGGGTTCCACGGCGGCATATTGTATCAACGCGAAGACCGAGCATCCCGATGTGGCGTTTGACTTCATTAAGTTCTGCAACTACAGTGAAGAAGGCGCTCAGATTTATGCGGAAAATGCGGCGGTTCCCGCATATCCCAGCGAGACGGCTCTGGAGACCTATAAGCAGAGCGTTACCACTCCGGGTACGGAATATGTGTTCGACGCGATTGTAAACAGCGAAGATGGGAATGAGGATTACTACAACGAGCTGAAGGAAGCGTATAAGGCTGAGATCACCGAATATCTGATCGGAAACTGCACGATCGATGAAGCTTTTGACAATTACAAGGCGAGACGGGAAGAAATCATAAATAAGTAAGCCGTTTCTGCCCGCGTGTACCAAGAAATGCCAGCCTGGCCTCCCCTGGCTGGCATTTTGCCAGAACGATCAGCATAGCAGAAGAAGGATTGGCCTGACCTGGGGGGTTGATAAAAAATAGCCCTATGCAGCCTGCCAAACAGAGGATAGTATATGTGTACAGCAAACGGAAGGCCTTCTGTTTATTGCAGACAGCAGCTTCCATGACGGAGGAAGCATAGGATTATTTTTGATTCAGGGAGGAAAAGAATCATGAAAAAGAGCAAAGCAATTGCGTTGCTGCTGAGCGCGGCAATGGTGCTTGGCATGACCGGGTGTGGCGGTTCTTCATCCGCAACTCAGGATACGGCTGCGGATTCCGGAAACGCTGCGGCTGGAACGGCGGCAGATTCCGGAAGCACGGATGAAAAGATCGTGCTGAATTTTTATGAGCACTCTGACAGTGAGAAGATCGCTCAGGCGCAGGCAGAAGCGTACATGGCTTCTCACCCGAATGTGGAAATCAATCTTTCCATCATTGCAAACGACGACTATGACGATAAGATCAAGGTAATGCTCTCCGGCGGCGCGGACATCGATGTGTTCTGGGTAAGAGGCGGCGACCAGGTAAGACAGATGGCGAACGGCGGGGCGATTATGCCGCTGGACGATATGATGGCGGCCAACGATGTGGATTTCTCCGTTTACGGACAGATGGGCGAGGCTTATCAGACCGGCGGCAAGACCTATGGCTTGTGCACCTATAAGTCCTGCTGGCTTCTGTGGTACAACAAGGATCTGTTCGACGCGGCGGGCGTTGATTATCCGTTGGATCTGACCTGGGATGAATATGCAGATCTGTGCGCGCAGCTGAATACGGATGAACTTCGGGGCGGAATCGCTGTGAACTGGATTATGAATACCGGCGCGGCAGCGGCCGGAGAGTATCTGACGGATGAAAATCTGACCAGAACCAAAGAATATGTGGAGTTCCTGAATCGGATCTATAATGAAGACCAGTCCAATATGAGCCTGGAAGAAATGTCCGGTTCCTTCGATGTAAATGCAATTTTTGCAGAAGGAAATACTTATATGATGCTGAACGGCGACTGGACTTTCCTGCTCTTCCCGGATTCTAATCCTGATTTTGAATGGTGCGCAGCTCCCCTGCCGCATTTCGATGATGTTGAACTCAACAGTACGGTAGGTTCTACCAGCGCATATTGCATCAACGCGAATAGCAAGAATGCAGAAGCGGCGTTTGATTTCATCAAGTTCTGCTGCTACAGTGAAGAAGGCGCAAAGATTTATGCTGAAAATGCTCAGGTTGCAGCATATCCCAGTGATGCGGCGCTGGAAGTTTATAAGCAGAGCGTTACCACTCCGGGTACGGAATATGTATTTGATGCCAAGGTAAACAGCGAAGACGGTAATGAAGATTACTATAACGAGCTGAAGGATGCTTATAAGGCTGAGATCACCGAGTATCTGATCGGAAACTGCACCATTGACGAGGCATTTGATAATTATAAAGCGAGAAGAGAAGAGATCATCAACAAATAAGCAGGCACAACGGTTGGCGCCCGGTGTTTCAGCTTCAACAGGCTGGAATGCCGGGCATTTATGTGAAAGGATACAGGAGGTGTTTAAATGGCTGCAAATGTGGTGAAAAAGAAAAAAAGCCGCTTGAACAGAAGGGAGTGGATGGCCGGATATCTGTTCTTGATCCCGAATTTCATCGGCTTCCTGGTCTTTACAGGAGTTCCCGTAGTTATGGGGTTTATCATTAGCCTGACAGACTATACGGGATTTGGCAGCGCGAATTTTGTAGGAATCGATAACTATCTGAAAATGTTCACGGACAGCGATTTCAAGATCGCTCTGCAGAACAACCTTTTTTATTCCCTGACCAGCGTTCCGCTGACAATTCTGTTTGCGCTGCTGCTGGCGCTGATGCTGAACCGGAAGATGTATGGAGGGAGCGCATTTCAGACGATTTACTTCTTCCCTAACCTGACTTCCATGGTTGCGGTCGGCTGCGTATGGCTTCAGATTTTTGACAGCAAAAAGGGGCCGGTTAACCAGTTCCTGATGAATACGCTTGGAATAGAAAATCCTCCGAAGTGGTTCTGGGGAACTTCTACGGCGCTGCTCACGGTAGTGGTCGTGGTTGTATGGAAACAGGCCGGATATTATATGATCATGTTCATGGGCGGCCTGAAAAATATTCCGAGCCATCTGTACGAGGCGGCGAAGATTGACGGCGCGAATTCCTGGCAGGCATTCTGGAATGTGACCTGGCCGATGCTTTCTCCCACCACGTTTATGGTAACGATCCTGACATTCATCGCATCTTTCCAGGTATTCGATATCATCAATGTCACTACGGAAGGAGGGCCGGGAAGAGCGACTCAGGTTTTGGTAATGCGCATTTACCAGGAAGCGTTTAAATATGGAAGAATGGGATATGGCGCGGCGATCGGATATTTCCTGTTCCTGATCATCTTTATTATCACATTGATTCAATGGCAGGGACAGAAGAAATGGGTTGTGGAGTAAGAAAGGAAGAGGAGAAAAGCTATGAAGGTGAAACAGAGAAGAAAATTTAAAATCAGCAATGTGATTCTCTTTCTGATCGCTCTGGCGGTTGCTTTTATCATGATCGTGCCGTTCGTTTGGATGCTGAGCGCTTCTTTCAAGCTGAAGACGGAGATCTTTTCGGTGCCGATCAAATGGATCCCGGAAACCTTCCATTTGGATAACTACCAGAGTATTGTGGAAGAGATCCCGTTCCCGCTGTATTTTTTCAATACGGCTAAGATTACGGTTATTATTACAATCCTGCAGGTAATCACTTGTTCCATGGCGGCGTTTGCATTTTCCAAACTGCGTTTTCCGGGAAGGGATACGCTGTTCCTTGCTTATCTGGGAACGATGATGGTGCCGTGGCATGCGATTATGATTCCGCAGTTCATCGTGATTCAGAAGCTCGGCTTATATGATAACCATCTGTCCCTGATCCTGACAGGAGCATTCAGCGTATTCGGCGTATTCATTCTGAGGCAAAATATGCTGAGCATACCCGACAGTTTGGGCGAAGCGGCGAAAATTGACGGCTGCGGCCCGGTAGGAATCTACGCGAAGGTGATATTGCCGTTGACTAAAAACGGTTTGGCCACACTGGTTGTGCTGACATTTAACAATGTATGGAATGATTATATGGGCCCTATGATTTATCTGGATAAAGAAGCGAATAGGACTATTCAGTTGGGACTGGCAACGTTCAAGCGGGAATTTGACACCAACTATGGCGCGATCATGGCAGGTACGGTGGTTTCTTTGATCCCGGTGGTAATCATTTATATTATCGCCCAGAAGTATATCGTTGACGGTATCGCTTATTCCGGCGTAAAGGGATAAAGAGAAAGATGGAATAAGCCGTCGGCCCGCATGGGCCGCCGCAGGCTTCACGGATTGTCTTCGGATTTTATGAGAGGGCGAAAATGGCGCAGGCTGTTTTCGTCCTTTTCCGGCTGTTATGAGGAAGATTAAATCTGCATTCATAGGGAGGGTTTGAGAATGTATATTTCATTAAACGGAGAATGGAAGGTAAATCATGTGCCGTTCAAAAGCGAGATAGGAGAGATCCTGTCCGACCATTTTGTGCCGGAAGGATGGCTTACTGCGCAGGTGCCGGAAGATATCCATACAACCCTGCGAAGAGAAGGGTTTCTGCGGGGACATGTGTATAATAAAGAAGAAGGAGAAGATGCTTGGGTTGAAGAGAGGGACTGGGTATATTATAAGGAATTCTATATTTCGCCGGAAGAGCTGGGAGAAGGGGAATGCCAGCTCACCTGCCAAGGGCTGGATACCTTCTGTGACCTGTATCTGAATGGAAAGCTGTTGGGCCATGGGCAAAATATGTTTCGGACGTTCCGGAAGGAGATCGGAGAGACCATAAAGCGGGGGGATCGCAATGTCCTGGTGATCCGTTTCTATTCCCCGTCCGAATATGTGAAGGATATGGATGAGAAGGGAATTTTCTCCATCACCACCAGCGACCGGATATTTGCAAGGAAGGCTCAGATGAATTATTCCTGGGATTTCTGCGGCAGGACGGTGACCTGCGGTATCTGGAAGGATATCGGAATTGAGATGCGCGAAGGCGTGAGGCTGGCGCCGTATTATCTGTATACAGAGGCATTGGAGGACGGAAGGGCTCTGGTGGCTGTGGAAGCGGGAGCGGATTGCCCTGCGGGCATGGAGCTGGACGGATGCTGCTATAGGGCGGAATTGATGCTGGACGGGCATAGAGCAGCCGAAGCGGAGCTCGCCTGCGGGACGGCAGGAGAGCGCAGAAAACTGATGCTGGCGGTGGATGGGCCGAAGCTGTGGTGGCCCAGACCTTACGGAGAGCAGACGCTGTATGACTTCAGGCTTACTTTGATGAAGGACGGGCAGGTTCTGGACGAGAAGCGGCAGAAATTCGGAATCCGGACGATAGAGATCAGAAAGAAGCAGCAGCCGGATGGAAGATCCTTCCAGTTCGCAATAAACGGCAGGGAGATTTTTGTCAGGGGAGCGAACTGGGTTCCCTCCAGGATGATTTATACGGATATTCGCAGGGAGGAGACGGCATACCTGCTTGATCGGGCGGCAAAAGGCAATCTGAGCATGCTGCGAATCTGGGGAGGCGGGATCTATGCAGATCCGAGCATGTACGAACTGTGCGATGAACTGGGCATTCTGCTGTGGAATGATTTCATGTTTGCCTGCGGAATCTATCCTCAGGATGAAGCGTTCCTGGAAAATGTGAAAGAAGAGGCGGAAGAGGTGATCTGTCGGTACCGTAATTATACCTGTCTGGCGGTCTGGGCGGGGGACAATGAGAACGGTCAGGCCTATGGATGGGCGGGCAGGGATTATGAATTCCAGAAGGATAAGATCAGCAATCAGGTATTGAAGGAAGCCTGTGCCAGATTGGATCCGCACCGCCATTATCTCCCCACGTCCCCCTGCAGTCCGGATGAGGAATATAAAGGAGGCGACAATCCCTCCTCCCCCTACCAGGGCGACCAGCATATTTATATCATGTCCGCGGATCCAGGTGTGAACGCCTACCGGGATTACGGCAAAAACTATTATAAAAGGATCCTTGGCTTTAGGCCCCGTTTCATGAGTGAATTCGGCTTCATCAGCCTTCCGGAGAAGGACACATATTACCGCTATAATTTCCGCAGAGAAAGGCTGCGCCATCCGGAAGAACTGATCAAGCTGCTTCCCTCCTGCAAAAAGTACCTGGAAGCAGCGGATATGGATCGGGCGATTTATTACAGCCAGCTGTTTCATTCCATGGCGCTCAAGTATTGGATCGAATACTTCCGCAGCCTGAAGGGAACCTGTGAAGGAACGCTGTATTGGAAATTCAACGATCCGCTGGCGGACAGCCCGGAAGATTATATGTTCCCATCCCATATGTGCTCGATTGATATGTATGGCAACACAAAAATGGCCTATTATTACACACGGCGCGCCTATGAAGATTTCCTGCTCCTGAGCGTGGAAGAGGGAGAGGGACGCAGGGTTTATGCGGTGAACGAACTGCTGCAGGGAAAGAAAGGGACGCTGGTGGCGGAACGGAAGGACTTCTATGGAACCAGCCTGTGGAAGCAGGAGTGGGATTGTTTCGCCGGGGAAGATGCCGCCACGCAGCTGGCAGTCCTTTCAGCAGAGGAATGCCATACGGAAAGGCCTTTCCAGGAATATCTGAAACTCACCTTCCTTACGGAAGAGGGCAGCTATGAGAACCGCTATTATTATGCGGATATCAATGAGGATGATAGGATAGAACTGCCTGCCGCCCGCCTGCAGACTGAAGGACGGCGCAGCGGGAAGAATGAACTGACGGTCTGCCTTCATGCGGATCGGTTTGCGCGGAATGTACGGATGAACCTTTTGGATGTCAGAGCGGATTACAGCGACAATTATTTTGATATGGATGCGGGCAGCACAAAGGAAATCCGGATCCAACTGCCTGCACATCTTACCTGGCGGGAACTTGCAGCCAAGACGCTGTATGTGGAAGCACAGAATCAGGAACGTTTTGTTCTGCCTCTGTGCAGGATGCGGGAGGGCTGAGCAGCCCTGCCCGCCATCCGCAATCAAGCTTTCACATCCGTGCGTTTCAGGTATTGGATTCCTGCGGTGAGGAAGAGAAGGACGAAGAGAAAACAGCTGATGTAGAAAAGAGGGGCCTGGCCGGAGAGCATGTCTTCCTGCCGGTTGGCATTCATGCCCAGAAGCATTAAGGAATACGGGAAACAGAGCCCATAACCGGCGCTGGAGACGACCACTCCGAAGACCCCTGCCAGAAGAGCGATGGCAATCGGAAGGGCAAAGCTGCGCCAAACTGCAGAGAGAAGCAGTTGCAGGGCGGCAATGGCCAGCCCTCCGATACATCCGCGCAGCAGCCAGAAGAGGATCTGGGCAGGCGGTAAGCCAGGAAGGCCGATCAGAAGCCCGATTATCAGATACAGGCAGCCGATCCACAGCTGCGTCGCCAGGGTGATGGCGGCGATGGCCAGAAATTGGGACGTATAGAGCGTGGATATGGGAATGGGGGAAGTAAACAGCGCATTTCTGTTATGGTTAAAATTCTCCAGCCGCCACAGATAGGAACAATAGACGGCGATCAGGGGCGGAAAGAAGAAGTTGGAATAAAACAGAGTCACCTGGGTCCAAAGGCTGTACCATTGAGAGGTAAGGATTTCGAGGTTCTGCAGATAATTGAAACAGCCCATGACCGCGCTTATGACAGGAAGGATCAGGAATACGATCCAGATAAACGAACGCCTCAGCTTGATGAGCTCAGCGCGTATACAGCGAAACAACATGATTCAGACCTCCTTTTTCAGAAACAGACGTTTTCCCACAAAATACAGCACAGCCGCAGCTACGAGAAAACAGGCGAAATATCCCCACCGAAAGGGAACCTCATAAAAATAGGTGACACGAGCCTGCTCGTCATACATGGAAGAGAAAGGCATGCCAATCAGATAATATCCCCACGGAACCGCAGCTGCCAGATCGCCGATTGGGAAGAAGGCAGAAAACAGGCCCACAAGACTTCCCAGAAGCCCGATGAAAAGTGGAATCAGCTGATTGGAGAGCATCAGGGAGCAGACCAGCTGCATCAGGAACAGGACGAAACTGACGAGAAACAACACACCTATGAAAATCAGGAAATACTTGGTGGGAAAGGGCTGCGTAAAGGACAGCATCTTCCCCAAAAAGAGCATGGTCAGAGCTTCCAAGACCGTCAGGAGCAGAATATAAAGGGCGCCAAGCAAAAGCTTGATATGGAAAAGAGAGTGTTTCTGCTGCATGGTACACAGGAGCTTGTAGGTATTGCCTTTATTTTCCGCATCACAGATCCGGCTTGCCAGGGCCGCCAGAATCAGGGGCAGGAAAATGGTGTTGTACATCGTGTAGTGGAAAAGCACGGTATAGTAACCGCTTCCGGATACTTCCGGTTTACGGAGATAGCTGTTGGTTGCACACAGCATAAGCAGCGCGAAAGGAACGCTGACGGGCAGCAGCCACAGCAGCCGGTGTCTGGTTTTATATAGTTCTGCGCGAAAGAGCCTCATTATAAGCTCACCTTCCTTCCTGTCAGATCCAGGAAAATATCCTCCAGGGTCTGCTGCTGTTCTTCAATGCGTAAAAGACCGATGCCGGAAGCGGACAAACCGGTCATGAGTGCGGCCAGTTCCTCGTCGGGCATATCCCGGAAGGCCAGAACATCATCCTGCAGAACACAGGAAATCTTCCGTGCGGTCAGATACCGGAAGGCGGCTTTATTGTCCAGCGTGCGAAGCCGGATCTGCTTTCGGCTGTGTTCATATAAATGGGCCAGGCTGTCCTGAAAGATCAGGCAGCCCCGGTCAATGATGCCGGTATGAGTGGCCATCTGATCGATTTCACTGAGCAGGTGGCTGGAAACCATAACGGTCATGCCATATTTTTGGGGGAGGGAGCGTATGAGTTCGCGCATCTCCTGAATGCCTGCGGGATCCAGGCCGTTGGTGGGCTCATCCAGAAGGAGAAGGCGCGGCCTTCCCAGAAGGGCAGCGGCCAGCCCCAGGCGCTGCTTCATGCCGAGGGAATAGTGGCCGGCTTTCTTGTGCTGTTGTTTTTCCATCCGCACGATGCGCAGCACTTCATCGATCTGCGCCGGAGGAATCTGCTTCAGCAGGCAGACGATTTCCAGGTTTTCTCTTCCGGTAAGATGTGCATAATAGGAAGGAGATTCGATGAGGGAACCGGTTTCCTGAAGGATTTGCAGCCGGTTTTGTGCGTTCATTACATTCCCCAGGATTTTCACCTGCCCTTCATTGGGATTTACCAGCCCCAGGAGCATTTTCATCGTGGTGCTTTTGCCCGCCCCGTTGGGGCCGAGGAAGCCGTAAATGCTTCCTTCCGGGATCTTCAGATCCACATGGTTCACACAGGGCGTCTTATGATATTCTTTGGTCAGATTCTGTGTTTTTACGGCGTATGCCATGATTCCCTCCATTCCGGAACGCGAATGCGCGGTGAAGCCCGTAAATTTTCCCGTCCCTTCTTTCATTCCCGGCGCTGATGAGGCCGGCTTTGCTGTTTGATTCTTCTGTAGCTTACCAATTCTCCCTTAATCGCCGATGAAGCCTACCTTACTTTTACCTTAAATTTTCCCCTGCGCTATGGCAGGATGGGAAAGGGGCGGATATAATTAAGAAAAAACGGTGCTGCCCGTGCAAAATCCTGAAAAGGGTGCTGCCTGTGCAGCGGAAAAGAGAAGAAAATGAACAGTATATATGACAGCAGATTATTGGTAGTGGATGACAACGAGGAACTGTGCAAAATGCTTCTGGACATGCTGACAAGAGAGGGGTATCGTTATGTGGCCGCTGTGGGAACCTGTGCGGAGGCAATGACCTATTTCACACCGCAGGCCGCGGCGCCGGATCTGATTATTCTTGACATCAATCTGCCGGACGGAGACGGATTCTGGCTGATGCAGCGGATCCGGATGGTATCCCAGGCCCCGGTGCTGTTCCTGTCAGCCCGGGATGAGGACAATGACCGGCTTCTCGGGCTAGGATTGGGGGCGGACGATTATATGACCAAGCCGTTCCTGCCGAAGGAATTGCAGCTGCGGATCAATGCGATTCTGCGCAGAACGTATTTTCCGCCTGTCAGACAGATACAGACGGAGGGAAGCATATGGCTGGGAGGGAAGCAGGTGGATCTGAATGCAGGAACGGTAAAGGACGGACAGGGGGTTCTGACACTGACCGCAAAAGAGCTCTCCATCCTGAAGAAGCTGTATGAGAACAGGGGGAATATTGTCACCTTTGATGCCCTATGCAATACGGTATGGCAGGATGAGTATTATGGCTATGAGAATACATTGATGGTTCATATCCGCAGGCTGCGGGAGAAGATTGAGGAAAACCCTTCGGCGCCGCGCTGGCTGCTGACGGTGCGGGGACTGGGGTATAAGCTGGAAAGGGAGTCGTAGATGAAGAGCTTATTCAAAATATACAGGCGTTATATTTTCTCTGCCGCAGGAATCACAGCAGTGGTGTTGTTTGTAAATTTGGCGGTTCTGGCATGCACCGGCATTTATTTTCAGGTTCAGAACCAGACAGAGCTGGGAACGGTGGGCAGAGGACAGCTGCAGACGGTCGCTTCCTGCCTGCTGGATGATGGAAGCGGCGGAAGGCGTATGGGCGAGGAAGGGTATGCTTATCTGGAAAGCACCGATGCATGTTTCGCTTTCTGGCTGGATGAAGAAGGGAACAGAGCATGGAGCTGGCAGGTTCCGGAAGAAATTCCTGAGCACTTTTCCATCGGCCAGATCGCTTCTTTCAGCCGCTGGTATCTGATGGATTATCCGGTACATGTCTGGAACACGGAAGGCGGGCTCCTTGTAATCGCAAATGAAAAAGACAGCGCGGCGAAATATATCGTAGAGTTTTCGCCGGATTCTCTTCGGAATGTTCCAGCTTTTCTTCTGATTATCCTGCTGTCCAACCTGCTGCTGATTTTTCTGCTGGCGGTTCTGTCCGGATACCGGATGTATGCGGCCCTGCGCCCGGTGGTATATGGGCTGGAACGGCTGGAAAAGGGACAGAGGGCCGCGGTGCCGGAGAGAGGGATCGCGGAGGAACTGAACCGGAAGCTGAATCAGGTTTCCAAGATCCTGGAAGAACAAAGGGAGAATCTGACGAAAAGGGATACTGCGCGCACAGAATGGATCGCCGGTGTATCCCACGATATCCGCACGCCCCTATCCATGGTGATGGGATACGCGGACAATCTGGAAAATGACCTTTCCCTTCCGGAAAGGCCGCGGAAAGAGGCCGCCATCATTAAGGAACAGAGCCTGAAAATCAAGACGCTGATTGAGGATCTGAATCTGACCTCTAAGTTGGAATACCATATGCAGCCCCTGCGTGCGGAAGAATATATGCCGGCTGCCCTTTTGAGAAAAATTGTGGCCTCCTATCTGAATCAGGAAATAGAAGGCCATGAACTGGATCTGGATGTTTCAGATGAACTGGAAGGCGTGATGATGCTTGGAGATGTGAGGCTGCTGACCAGAGCCCTGCAGAATCTGATCGGCAACAGCATCCGGCACAACCGAACGTGCAGGATTCTGGTGAGCGGAACCGTGGAGACGGAGGACGGCGTCCGCCTGTGCAGACTCAGCGTGCGTGATGACGGAAGCGGCATTCCTAAGGCGGTACAAAGTGTGCTGGAGGGAAAAGGGCAAAAGGGAGGGCCTCATGTCTGCGGCCTTCGTATCGTGATGCAGATCGTCCGGGCTCACGGAGGAAGAATGGAGATTTCGGAAGACGGAAGGGAAGTTGATATGATCCTGCCGGTATACGGAACGCTGGAGGAACGGAAGAAAAGAGCCGGAAAAAAGAAATGGTGGGAGATCCTGTGGTATGGGGAAGGCAGATGAATTCTGCCAGGTAGCGACCACGCCATGTATGGGCCGCCTCCTTCGCCCCGCCTGCTGTTCCCCTTCCTGTGAGCCGGG
>OGPH01001200.1_pt1 | contig 20973 bp, 22 predicted proteins | sample 1552891 | NCBI WGS metagenome assembly OGPH01 (sample SAMEA2580272, study PRJEB22360) | human gut metagenome | biome: human gut; feature: human-associated habitat; material: faeces | place: Denmark | collected 2008/2010 | reverse complement strand
ATTATACGAAAAACGTAAACAAGAAAAAATTCGTATATGTGCAGAAAATAATATACCATTGATTCAGTTATATCAAAATGATATATATTCAAAGACTAATAAAGAGATTTATGAAATATTGTTAAATTATATAGATAAATTAGAAGAAGTAGCTTAGTATTTAATACTATTTCACTTCTTGCTTGCATCGAAAGGAGTGAGTATATTGGATGGGAAAATAGCTGCCAGAACGGATGACATTACAGATGAAGAATGGCAAACAGTAAATGAATTTAATAGAGAAATGGTTGAGGATTATCTCGATAATCAAGCTGACCTTTCTGTAAAAACTTTGCCAGCATATAAATCAGGATTAAGGATTTTCTTTACTTGGGTCAAGGAAAATCTCAATGACAAGAATTTTACAGATATTAAAAAGAAAGAATTTCAAAAATATCTTAATTGGCTAACTAAACGAGGGTTTTCTGATTCTGGTATTAAATTTAAAAAATCTGCTGTAAGTACATTTTGTAATTATGTGATGATGATGTATGAAGAAGAGTATCCTACGTTTCGTAATTTTACAATAGGACTCAAAGTGGTACAAACAGGATATGTTCATGAAAAAGTTCCTCTTACCCCAGATGAATATATTAATTTATGTCAAGAACTTGAAAAACGTGAAGAATGGCAAATGTTAGCATATCTTGCATTTTCTTATAGTACAGGATGTAGACGTGCAGAAGCTAGACAATTACTCAAGGAAGTCATTGATTATTCTGCAAATGAAAAGAAAATCAAAGTTCTGGATGAAGATGGACATGAATATGAAACTATTTCAAAACAGTATTTGACTCACACTATTCGTTGCAAAGGTGCATCTCTTGTAGGTAAACCACGTAAACTTAAATTCGGTGATGATGCAATGCAATGGTTGAAAAAATGGATTGAAGTGCGTGGTGAAGATGACTGTCCTTATATGTTTGTAATTAAATCTAAAGATGGAAAAGAAGTTAGACAAGTGAGCGAAAGCACTTTTAATAATTGGTGTCAAGGATTATTTACACAAATTGTTGGACGTAGGGTGCATCCTCACCTGTTCAGGGAGTCAAGAGCTACAAACCTTGTTGTGTTTCAGCATAAAGCACCAGAGGTAGCTCAGAAATTGCTAGGACATAATCAAGTCACTACGACTTTGGATCATTATATTATTCGTAATGATGAAAATGATGAGTCTGATGAAGCATTTACTGATTGATTTATAATTTACCAAATCACCTCAAAGCCCATAGTGCAGATCAAACTCACCTATATGGAAAATAAGCGTAAGACATAGGAATGTTAAATCGCTTCGGGTAATACCTTTCTTTCTATGTGTTTCATATTATTTCTCAAAGAGATATAGCTTTTCATATGAACTTTCCCCTAATATACCTTTTCAACACCACTCGTCATATTCTCTCATTCTTCGCTGTTTACAAAAATATTAAAATATGATATTGTAAAAATATTAAAATTAGTATTTTTGGTAAGGAGGATGGAAGAAAATGGATACAACCACTAGAACAAGAGTTGTTCACTCATTAATGAATGATATAGAAAAAGAAAAGATATCATTTAAACATAAGTTACAAAGACGAGAAGGGGTCTGGACAAAGAAACAGAAATCTTTATTAATAGATTCTTTATTGAAACACTATCCTACAAACCCTGTTTATCTTGTTGTTGAAGAAGGAGAACCAAAACGAGTGATTGATGGTTTACAAAGATTAAGCACCATTAAAAGTTATATAAATGATGAATTTACTCTTTCTACATTAGATAACATAGAAATAGACGGTGTTCCTAGAAAGTTATCAGGAAAGAAATTTTCTGAACTTGACCCTGCTGTAAAGGAAGAAATATCTGGCGCAGAAATAGTTTTATGTGAACTTCGAGATGCTACAGATAAAGATATTATAGAGTTATTTTCTCGTATTAATAACGGAAAGCCGCTTAACAGTACACAGAAATTAACTACTTTTATGTCAGTTGAACTTATTGATATAATTTCTTCTATGGTAGAAAATCTGTTTTTTAATAATGTTCTTACGGAAAAACAACTTAATGATTCTGTTGACGTAGATATTATTATTGAATCTCTTATGATGATTGATTCAAATAAAGATAGAGAACTCAAGAGCTTAACAGCTGGAGAAAAGAAGAAATTTGCTGTTTATTACAGTGAGAAATTCAAAGAAGAACCTGATAACCAATATGAAAAAATGGATAAAATATCAGAAGGATTAAATAGACTTGGCAACCATTTTGAAAAAGATACGAAAATGCCTAAATTACTTATGCCTTTATGTATTTATGGTATGTATCGTATGATTAAAGATAACAAATCATTTGAGAAATATTTTAATTGGTTGGATGATTTCTTAGCTGGTTATGAAAATAATGAAGAATTCTTACAATATTGTAATTCTGGTACGACAAGTGCCGCTAAAGTACAGGGTCGATTCCAGTATTTTAGAAGTGCTATGCATGATTTGTAATATATAAAGATTATATTTAAAAATTAAAAACGAATATTGAATTATCAAGAAGAGTGGATTTTCTACTCTTCTTTTTTGTTGTCTAAAAATAAATATAATAGTCATAAACAAGTTGTATATCGCAATGGTGTTTGATGTTCTGTCAGTGGAGCGTGACTGGTTGGAATGAGTGAGAAACTAAAGAGGTCATGGAATTTAGTATAGTAGATACTCGCACTATTCTCTCACTCTTCTTTTGTATAAAAATAAAGGAGGTGGCGTTTTGCCTACTAAGAAAACTGGTGCAACGCCAGCTAATAAGCAAAAAGGAAAAAAGATCTGTACTTGCTGTAAAAAAAATAAAAATCTAGTAGACTTCTATTTGTCATATAGTCCAATGTACTCATTGGATAAAAGAATTCCTGTATGTAAGGATTGTTGTAAAACTTCTGTCTTAAATGATGATAACACAATAAATTATATTAAATTTAAAAGTCTTTTAATGCAGATAGATAAGCCGTTATATTATGATTTACTTGCTAGTAGTGAAGAATCATTACTTAAAGAAAATAGTTATATGGATGAAGATGCGTTAAAATATCGTGGAAAAGAAATATTACAAAAATATTTTACTCTTATAGCAATGCGCCAAGATCGTCAGCGAAATTGGGCAGATGCAGAAAAAGAAGGACATATGCATCAAAATAATAATCGCACTGTTGCTGAAAAAAGTGTGATTATAAACAAATATCAAGAATTATTTAATTTATCACAAGATAATCCAAATAACGATATTATTGACTTAGGTATTAAAAAAAAGATAATAAAGTGGTCTAAAGAAGATAAACAAAATATGAAATATGCTATTGAAGTAATTGGATATGATCCATTTGAAGATTATCCAGAAGAAAATAGAAAATTTTTGTTTAATTCCTTATCTCCTTACTTAGAAGATGATGACAATGTTGAGGATGCTTATAAATTATCGCAGATATTGCAAATTATAAAAAATAATTTTCAAATAGATACATGTGATAAAAAGATGGCACGTTTAGACCCCTTGAAAGATGCTGAAAATATAAAAACTTTAAGTGATATTAAAAATAAACTTGTTCAGAGTAATGATAAAATTGCAAAAGAAAATGAAATTTCTGTAAAAAATAGATCCAATAAAGATGCTGGAAAATCTACTTTAACATATCTTATGCGTGATTTAAGGGAAAAAGATTTTGATAAAGCTGAAGCAGACTACTATGACCAATTAAAGAGCAAGGGGACTCGATGGGCTGTTGAGATTTCTCAGAAAGCTATGTTGGATCATTGTATTTTTGATGAAAATGATAAAAAAGAAATCTACGAAACCCAATTAAAGTTGATAGATGAATTAAATCAAGAATTAGATAAAAAAAAAGAGGAAATTCGCCTACTCTTAATTAAAATAGATGAATTAAATGCAATTATAGAAAAGGGTTCATAATGGCATATCATAAAATTATGTCAGAACGCAAAAGGCGAATTTGCGAATTAGATTCTGAAAGTATTGCTTTTTATAGACGTAATCCATGCATTGCATGTGAAGAATTACTTGGCATAAAATTAATTGATTCTCAGAAATATATTTTGCAACAAAGTTGGAATAAACCACATGTACTTTGGTGTTGTAGTCGTAACTTCGGGAAGTCTTTCCTGGGGGCGATATTTATGATTCTAAAAGCTATTCTTTATGAAAATCAAGCAATATATATTGTTTCTTCTGTTGGTAACCAATCTAAAGAAACTTTTTCAAAAATTGAAGAAATTGTTCTTAGAATTGGTAAAACGGCTGCTTCTATTCGTTCTCTAAAAGATATTGTAGAAAAGGAAACTCGAAAAACTCCAAATAATAAAACAGGATTTCAACATAATCCAGAGTCATTCCATGTCGAATTTTTTAATGGTAGTGAAATATTTACATTGAATGGTAAACCTGATAATAACAGATCTCGCAGAGCTACGCTTGTATTTTTTGATGAAGCGGCTTTTAGTAGTGATGAATTAATTGCAGTTTGTGAAGCATTCGCAACACAAAATACAGAATTCGTAACATCTGTTGATGAAGGTTTTAATCCCGATACATTAAAAAGAAAATGTCCTACTCAATTAGTATACGCTTCTTCTCAAGACGATATGAGCAAAATGTTTTATAGTCATTATAAAAATTTCACAAAGAAAATGATTGCTGGTGATAGAGATTATTTTGTAGCAGATATGATTTGTGATACCGCTATTAAAACTTTTATGAATGGTAAGCCATACACCCCTCTTCTTACTCAAGATAAAGTAGACTCTGCTATGAAAGCAAATAGAGAGAAAGCATTAAGAGAATATTATAATCAACCTACTCGTGATGGAGGTGTTAATCAAATTGTTAAATGGGGTACAATTCGTAGAAATGAAACCTTTTGGATACCTCAACTTTCTTATAAAAAAGATACAAAGATTACATTAGCCTTAGACCCCGCTCGTACTTTTGATAATTCTATTTTAGGAGCAATGAGGATTATTAATGATCCTGATTATGGATATATTGGAGAAATTATAAATTGTGTAAATATGGTTGATACCGCAAGTAAAAAAGGATATAAACTCGATTCAAATAGACAATTAGAAGAAATTAGAAATTATATTGCTTTGTATAATGGACAATACAATGATTATGTGAATATAGATTGTTTATTAATCGATCAAGGATCTGGAGGAGGCGGAGTTGCTGCTTACGCTGATGGATTATTAAATGATTGGACTGGCAATGATGGTAGAGTTCATAGAGGACTTATTGATGAATCACATGATATTTATGCTGGTTATAAAGAAAGATACCCAAATGCTGTAAATAAATTGAAATTAATTAGTCCTAAAAAATATAGAACTCAAATGGTAGATGAATTTATCGAGTTAATGAACCTTGGAGTTATAAAATTCCCGTATGAGTATAAACAAGAATTTATTTCAATATCTGAAAATAACGAAGAAGAAGAAAAAATTGGACATTATCAATTAACAGATGATGAAATTGTTGCATTAGTAAATATAGATTTAATGAAAACAGAAACAACATCTATTTATAAATATGAAAATGCAGAAAAAACTACAAAGACATATGCATTATCAAAAGATAAAGAAAATACAATGCATGATGATAGATTCTATGTACTAATAATGTTAGCACACAGATTATATGAACTTCGTAGAAAACAAATTATTGTTTCAGAACCTGAAACAGACTTCTCTTCTGCCCCTATTTGTGCATCCTCAGTTTCATTTTAGAAAGGACGGTGAGATATGTCAAAATCAGATAAAACTGAATATATAGATAATCCTGACAAAGATTATAAACTTGTCATTACTTCAAAATCAGAAGATGCTGATAATGACGAAACCTTCCTTGTTACAGCAGAAAATATTCAAAAACAATCAGAAAGTTGGATGTTTCAAGCACTTCAAAGCTTTGATAAAGGTGGAAGTCAATATTCAGTACGTTTTAATGAAGATTCTACATCTTTAAATTCAGATACAACTTTAGATACAATTAAGGAATTAGCTTTAAATGCTCAGAGCGATATTGGTAAGATTCAAAAAATAAATGTATTGGTGAGACAAGCTGAAAATGAAGATGATATTATTGGTAAGGTTCATGAAACCATAGAAGCAAATCTAAATGCAAATATTAGATTTTCTTTTAATAATCTTCCAGATGATTATGATGAAGAATTAAAAAAGAAAACAGAAGGAATTATAAAGCGGTTTCATAAAGAAGTTAATATTAACGATGTAATGACAACTGCTATCACTTCTACTTATGATGAAGGAAATTGTATTCAATACTTACGTTCAAAAAAATCAAAAGGTATATATCATCATGTAATCGACAAATATCCTTTAGGTGTCGCAATCATATCTGATTATTCTCTAAATAGTATTCCATATGTGTTAATTGATACAACAGAATTAACTAATAGATTACAGAAATCTACTCTTAAAAATAAAAAGAACAAACCATTATTTTTCAAAAATACTACCGAGGAAATAAAGAATAACTATCCTAAAGAAGTTATTGATGCTTATGTTAGTAGAGAAAAATATGCAGTTCTTGACATCAGACGCACAGGTGTAAATCGTTTTGGAAATCTTGGTAGAGCTTATGGTGTTTCTCCTGTTTTCAAGGCATTAAAACCTAAAATCATGTTAGACAACTGTGATAAATCTGATTCTGTTAATGCAAAAGCAAAAGCAAAAAAGATTATCACTCAGATCATGAGAAAAGAAACAATGGGTAGTTCTTATGAGAAAAAAGGATTAGAAGACATGGCTTATGCTCATACATGTTTAATGGCAGCATGGGCTAATCCTACAGTTGTTTACACTCCCCCACCTTGCGTTGAAAAAATCACATATGTCGAACCTACTGTGGAATTAACAAATGAAAGTACAGTAAAACAGTATCGTTCTCGTATTACATCTGCGTTAGGTATATCCTTTCTTAATACAGATGGACAGCAGACAGTTAGCACAGCAAATGTTTCTATCAAACAGCTTATGCGTACTTTAAATAAAATTGCTGAACGACAAGAGATTATTTTACAAAGATGGTATGAAGTTATTTTAACAGAAGAAGGTATTCCTATTGACTACTGTCCTACTCCACATATTCTTGATGCAGAATTATTAGAGTTTGAAATGAAAAAGGATTTAGCCGAGTTCTTATATTCAAAACTTAACTGTTCATTCCGTACAGCTTATGAAACATTAGACATGGATTTCAATGATGAACTTGAACGTAGAAAAGCTGAATCAGATACAGGTGTAAATGAAGTTTTCGTTCCACATCCTACTTCTTATAATTCTTCTGGTAATAAGGAAAATTTAGGTGGTAGACCAAGCAATACAACAAATGATTCAAAACAAGAATATGATGAAAATTATCAACAATCTAAAGTAAATTAAGACCATTTGGGTCTTTTTATTCTCTAAATGAGGTGGTTAGAAATGGATAATGAAAGAATTATCTTAGAAAGTCGCCCCATATCTATATCATCATTTACTAATTATAAAGAAGCTGTCTTTTTAATTAGTGTCTTAGATGAACCTGACTTAGCGAATAGGATTATTCCAGAAGATGCAGGTGAAGAATATCACAAAACAATAATCGGTTATCCAATTGTTGCAAAATTAAAAAAGAATATTTTAGGACAGCCAATAGATTTTGGTGGACATGAATTGGTGATTGAGAAAACAAGTGATGGAAAAAAGAAAAGTCATTTCAACACTGTTCCAATTGGAAGTGTTACTGATTCGTGGATTGAAGAACGAGAGGTTGAAGGTTATGAAGGTACTCCTAAATGTATCTTAATCAAAACCAAATTATGGACTTCTCGTTTTCCTGAATATTTCAAAGTGTTTGATAAGTTATGGGAAGATGGAAATATTAGTAGTTCATGGGAATTAACGGCTTTTGAAGTCATTCAAGATGGACTTAATAAAATTTATAAAAAATTTGAATTTATCGGAAATTGTGTGTTAGGCACAACTAAAACTCCCTGTGTACCAAAAGCAGGCGTAATAGAATACGCAGAACAAGATGATATTGAAGAAGAATTGTCTTCTGCTCTTATTACAGACATGACAGGGAATATAAACATTTCAGAAAATATTAAACAAAAGGAGGATGTAAATTTGGGTAAAAAAGAAAATACTACTCCCGTTGAAAATACAGAAAACAAAATTGTTGATTCTGTAAATACAGCGGAAGACACACAGGAAAATACTACTGATGTAGAAACTTCTGAATCTAAAAAACCAGAAAATGCAGAAGACACATCTACTGAAACAGCTTCTTTAACAGATCGTGATTTGTTTAGAAAGATTAACAAAGCTTGTGAAGATGCAATTAAATATTGGGGATATATCTCTTATTGGTTTCCAGAAGAACATACTGTTTGGTTTAAGTCTGATGATGCTCCAACACAGTTAGATTATAAGTTATTTACATATACAGTTGAGAATGATGAAGTAACTGTTTCTGAACCACAAGATGTAAAGCTTACAGTAGCAATTACAGATGTAAATACTACTCTCGCAGAAAAGGATGAAAAGATTCAGACATTAACAGCAGAACTTGAAATCAAAGATAAAGCTGTTATTACTGCTGGTGAGAAGATTGGTAAACTTAATGTTCAGATTTCAGAATTAAAACCTTACAAAGAACAGGTTGAAAAAGCTGAAAAGGAAAAGATTGAAGCAGAGATTGCTGAGGAAAAGGAATCTCTTAAAAATAATTTAATCAAGGGTGGTTTTAGCGAAAAGGAAATTACTAATGCTGAAATCGCTGAATTAATTGAGGCAAGGAATAAATCTGCAATTAATAGTTTAATCGCAGAAAGATACCTTGCCTCTTTTGATAAAGAAGAAGTTGAAGAAACTCCTTCTACTGCTACAGCAAGTTTAGAAACTGATGAAACTTATGAGAGTCCAAGTGACTTTATGATGAAATTTTTATCAAGAAAATAGGAGGAATTATTAATGATTAGAGATATTCGAAGAAACGGTTCTCAACCAAAAGATACTATGCACAAAGCTGGTGCAGATTTAGTTACTGGTATGGGTGTTGTAATTAAAGATGCCGCAACAGTAAAACTTCCAGATTCAGAAACAGCTTCTAATATTTACGTTGCTACAAAGGAACGTATTCCGACTGGAATTAATGCATCAAGAACAGATATGTCTGATTACGATGAAGATTTTGTAAATATTGCAAAAGGTGAATTTCTTGGATTAGAGAGATACACAGATGGTGAAAAGTTCGCTACTGACCAGTTCAAGGCATCTGATTTTAGTGGAAGTGTTGATGATGGAACTGCTGTATCTGTAGGTGCAGATGGTAAATGGCAGAAAGCAACAGCTAGTTCTATGCCGTCTAAATATGTGTATGAAAAAGACTTTAATGATAACGGTCATAAACTCATTATGATTCGTGTTGAAGCAGATGCAGTAACAAATTCTTAATATAAGGAGGATTAAATTATATGGCTATTACAAGTGAAATTAAAGACATCATGAGTAAAGAAGGTGTTCTTTTTGATGTCGCTGAAAAGGTAGAATACAAACGACAGCTCAATGCAGAAGAAAAAGAAATTGCTGAAATTTCAGATCAATGGGCGAAGGAGATAGGGAAAACGGCTAAAGACCCTGAATGTACAATTGCTGAGTTCATTAATAGAACTGTAAATGAGGAAGTTTATAATGCTCCAGATGAACTTTTAGACCAGATTTTTGATAGAGGTTCTATTGGTGAGTTTGATGATGTAGAGGGACATAAAGACCCTAAGAATACATTAGTTGCACATGAAGCCGCAAAGGGTGGTACAGTAGACCGTTCATACATTGACATCTCTGTATTAAAACCAACATGGAAGAATCGTCAGGTTGAAACAGACCTTTCATATGTTGATCTTCGTAGAAATGGTTTTAAATCAATCGCCACTCTTGCTACTTTCATGAAAGAAGCTTGTCAGAATGCATTATTCTTTGATGCTTTATCTATGGCAGATAATGCTGTAACTGGTGGAGAACAGGTAATTGCTGTTTCTGGAGCTACTCCTACTCTTGAAGCAATGGACAAGATGTCTTTATATCTTAATGATAGAGGTAGCGATAATGTAATTATTACATTAAACAAATATGCACAGGCAATTAGACGTATGAGTAATTTTAGTCAGTACATGAGTGATGCAATGAAAGATGACTTCAATCGTTATGGACTTGTAAAAACTTATGACGGAATTGCCATCGCTGGTATTTCTGGCGCAAAGAAAACTGGTACAGGTTCTTTATTACTTCCAGAAAAACGTATATACGGCATCAGTGATAAAATTGGAAATCTTGACATGAAAGGTGAAATTCATACATATCAGGATATGAATAACCAGAGTGAAAAAGTTCACATCATGTTAAAAGACTTTACATATGGATTTATGCTTACAAACATTGAGAACTTTGCAAAGATTACATTATCTGAGTAGTTCTTTTTTTATGCAATAAAAAGTTAAAATATTATAAAAATGGGAGGGTGTGCAAAACGCCCTCCTAATATTAGGAGGAATTATTATTAGTATTCATGAAATGAAACATATTTCAGTTTTAAACTATAATGATAGTTGCGTTTGTATTAACATCGCCCCAAATAAATCTTTAGTATTTGAAGCATCTTTAGGAGATGGTCAACCTACTACTATCCCACTCACTTTAGATGAAATTCGTTATGCTAACAATAGTACAGCCTTTAAGAATGGTTTATTAGAATTTCCAGAAGATATTGAAGATGAATTATATGATGAACTTCGTATTAATAAGGATAAAGTTTTAAAATTAAAAGATATTGAAGAAATTCTTTTGAATCCAACAAAAGAGGGACTTATTAAAATTATCTCTATTACTTCTCTTGCTAATTTTGATAGAGTGAGAGGACAATTTCAGAAACTGAAATATAACGGATATAAACTTACATTAGATATGGCAAATGTTATTGAAACTCGTACAAGAGAACTATTCAATAACCAAATTAGATCAGATATTTCTATTGATGATGCTGACATTCCAGTTAACAATAAGAAGGTTGAAGAACTTGAACAGCAATTAGCTGAAATGAAAGCACTTTTATTACAGATGAATGCGTCAAATCAGAATACAAAAGTAGATGAATCAAAACCTACTACTAAAACTGAGAAAGAAAAAACAACAGTTAAACCTGTTAAGAAATCCCCAAGTAGAACTAGAAAAAATTAATATAGGAGGTGATTCATTTGCCTCAAGAAATTACAAAATTTGAAAAAATTCTAAATAAATTCTATGATCGTATAGAAAAAGATGAGGATTTTTTCAACTATTATAATGTCGATATTGAAGAAGCAAAAAAAATTGCTGAAAATCGTGCAAAAAATTATCTATGCGAATCACTTGATGAACTATCTTGCCTTTCTGGGCTTGATATTGATTTTTCAGATTATGATGATGAATTAGAACAAATTAATTTCAAATTATTACCTAAAGAAATAAAACTGATTGTGGAATTGATGTTTCTTTATTATATGAAGAGGGATGAATCGTTACTCCATGCTATGGAGATTAATTTTACTCCTTCTGATTTAAGTGTATTTTCCCCAGCGAATGAGAGGACAAGTTATAAAAATTTTATTGAAAAACTAGAAAATAACATTGATATAAAAATTGATGATTATAAAAATAGAGATAGGAAAACGAATGAACTGAAACAATTTATTAATTATTCTCAATATGAGGACAGTTAAATGTTGAACATTGAATATTATATGAAATTGCAAAATGCTTATTCTACTAAAAATAAACGAGAAAAAGAATTAGTAAAAGTCAATCGTAATGCCAATAAGCATTTTGATGATACATTTGATACACAAGATGTTTTAGTAAATGAGATTCCTATGCAACTTATGATTATTAAAGACACTGATGGAAATACATACAAAAAGAAAATTAAATCAAGACACGAAGATATTATTAAATTAGGTGATTATGTAAAATGGAATAATCAAATTTGGATGATTACATTATTAGATTCTGATGATAAAGCATGGAATCGTGGATATATGTATCTGTGTGAAATTTTATTAAGATGGCAAGATGATAATGGAAATATCATTGAGCGTTGGGGATATTCCGAAGATTACACCAAGTATAGTATGGGTGAATCGGGCAATTCAACAATTACCGTTGGTGATTACCAATATGGGATTACTTTACCTGTGGATGAATATACGAAAAAATTAAATAGAGAAAATCGTTTTGTTGTTGATTTTGAGGGAAATTATCCACCCGATACATATAGATTAACAGGTAAAAAGGGATTTATTTCTGATTATAGATATTTTGATAAAGGTGGAGTTTTTACAATTACTTTATCTTATGAACAATTTAATAAAGTAACGGACAAATTGGTTAAATTAGAAAATAATACAGAAGTATGGATTTGTGATTATAACTCCCCCACCACTTCTACTCTCCCACCATCAGAGTCAGATAATCCAACTACTTCCGTTATAATTACAGGTGGAGATACTCTTCGCTACGGCAGAGCAAAAACATGGACTGTCACTTTCTCTGATTCTGAAAATCAACCATCATTCACATGGAATGTCATATCAGACTTCAAAATCACTCAAAATATTATAGGTAATAAAATACAGTTAAAATGTACAGATGATAAAGCAATTGACTGTACGTTTATATTACAAGTTCTTGACAATGAAAGTAACATTTTATCTGAAACAACTATTACTATCGTAGGATAAATCGGAGGTATATTATGGAAAATTCTGCCGTTAGAGATTTAGCTTTTATTAAATCTAAAGTAATTTCACGCCTCTTAGAATCTGATGAATTTGCAGAAGTAATGTTGCGAAAGAAAGATTTTACTGAGGATGATAAATACAATATGGAATATACACAAGTATTTGATTATCCGTATGTTGACGGAACTCAAGAAGAAGTTATGCCATTTGTTTGTATAGAAACTGTTTGTAGAGGTGCAAATCGTACAACAAAATCTATAGATTTATATATTTGGATTTTTGTGCATCGTGATTGTATGCAGATGAATAAACAACATATTAAAACATATATGGGTAATCGTGCTGATGTTTTAACAGATATTATAGAACGATTATTATGGGATTCTAATGATTTAGGCATAGGTAATCCAAGTTTGTCAGATATTGGATATATTATTCCTCAATCAAAATATTTTGGAAGACAAATTAAGTATAATATATCTAATTTCAAAACAAAAGAGGTGGTTTGATGAAATTAGATTATTTTACTCTTCTTTCAGAAGAACCCGTTAAGCTACAAAATATAGGAAGTATTAAAAGCCCTAAGATAAATGATATTAAAAAAATCACATTTCCTGTCTATCAAACATATATAGATTATTTAATCATAGATATACCAACTTATTTTTCTATGTTGGAAAAGAATAGCGAAAATTATCCAGATAAACCAGAATTAAAAGAGTTTGTTTCTCAGTTAAAAAATGAATATTCTTTATTGTCTGACGAGGATAAACAAAAATTATCTATTATTGATGTTGTTAAGAATGATGATTATTTTATTAAAATATTATCTTTGGCTTTAAATTTCTTTTTTGTAGAAGAGATTGTTTTTAATTATGAAGATGTTTGTTTTTATGCATATGATAAAACAATAGATGAAGAAAATCCTGTTGGTGTTATCTATTCAGAAAATTACTCTTCTGTTATAGATATCATTCTTTCACGAGTCAATATCAAACGGAAAAAAAATGAAGAAGAAATAAAATTTAAAAATAAAAAAGCTGCTGAAATATTTGCAAAATTACATGGGAAAGAAAAAAAGGACGATAAAGCTGATAAACGATTTGAATTAGCAAATATTATATCTTCTTTATCTGTCCATAGTAAAAATTTGAATCTCATAGATATAGGCAATTTGACAGTTTTTCAATTATATGACCAATTCCAAAAACAACAAATTGAAGATTATTATGAAATCATGAAACGCAGTGTTTCTATATGGGGCGATTCTGATAACAAATTTGATATTTTAGGATGGTTGAAATTATACGAAGAATAAAAAGACTTGGTTTATCAAGTCTTTTTTTGTTGCAATAAAAATGAACTTTATAGGAGGAATGAAAATGAATAAGAGTTTAAATATGGCTAACCGCCAGTGCTGTAATGTACATATCCTTGACTATTCTACAATGAAACCTTGGATGTTTGTAGATTTCTGCAATACTACTACTGCTGGTTTTGAATCTGATGCCGTATATGCTAATAAGAAAGGCGCAAAAGATATTAAGTTTGATAATCCACTTGAAGGTACAATGACTATGGTATTCCAAGTACATCCATTTGAGATTTATGCATTATATTCTGATGGTACACTTGAAAAATCTGGTCTTATCGTTAGAAGAGAAAAGAAAGCTGGCGAAGAAGGTGGTACTATCACTTTAGAGAATACACCAAAAGCTGGTACAGCATATGTAACAGATTTAGCAACAGGAGATATTATTGAAGGTACAGTTGCAGAAAAGAAATTTACAGCAACTGAAACAAGTAAGATTGCAGTTGGAACAACATATGAAGTGTCTTATCTTGAAGAGAAGACATCTGGAATTAAGAAAATTTCTTTCAATAACAACAAAACACCTAAAGATTTCTTCATTCAGATGGAAACAGTTGATAAAGATGAGAAAGGTAATCTTGTACCAGTAAGAATTACTGCTTATAAGGCTTCTCCTACTCGTAAACTTGACCTTTCTTTCAGTTCTGATGGGGACCCGGCAGAAATTTCCATAGAAATGTCAGTTTTACAAAATGAAGACGGAGATGTAATGGATATTATCGAAATTGAAGAATAATGTTTTTTGAAGTAGGGCGCTATTATCCCTACTTCTTCTTTTAATAAAGGAGTTTTACATGGTAAAAGAATGTAAAGTTTTATTGAGAAATCAATATGTAATGGTTGTTGAACTTGATGGAAAAGAAATTCAAATGCCGTCAGATCATAGTGATTTCAATAAGGTATTTGTTAAATATGAAAATGGTAAATATTCTATTACTGATAAATTAGAAGAATCTAAACCAGTAAAAATAAAACCAATTTCAAGAAATAAGAAAAAGAAAGTAACGGAAGTTGAGTTAGCTGATGATGTTACAACAGAGGAACAAAAATGAATCTGAATAGTTTAATAGTAGTTAGTATAATCAGATAGGGAAGACTAATTATTATTAGATTTAGTCTTCCCTATTTTTTACGATTTGAGGTGAATGTTATCAAAAAACAAATTTTTGATTCTTTGGATGAAATTAAAGAAGCTTTTGGAGAAGATGGTATTATTGCTATTACAGAAATGAAACAGGTGATTTTTTATATTTCCAGATATAATATTCAACCTATATGGATTGCTCCTTCTGAAAAAAAATCTGGTCGCATGGCTTATTATTTTATAAAGGCAGAAACAAAAAAGCCATATACAGATTGGATGCAGAATCGTCCAAAGAAAAATATTTCTTAGAGAAAGGATTTTTGCATGGATGGATTCAATACAACAATTATTTGAGATTGACTGGAAAGCATTTGGCATTACTATTTTTCTTGTTTTACTAGGGCTTCAAACCTGTATTAAATTATTTCAATGGTTTTTATTCGATCTTTTAGGAATTGAAACAAAAAGTATGCGTTTAAAAAAACATGAACACGAATTACTTATTGAAACAGCAAATGAATTAAAAAGATTATCAGAAAAACACAAAGAAGATATGGATTCTTTTTTAAACAATCGTATTCACGATAGAGAACAATCTTTTTCTATACAAAAAGAATTAATTACTTCTCAAGAAAATATTTCAAAATTAATCAATTCTCTTGAAAAAAAACTTACAGAAATGCAAGATAGTACAGACAAACGATTTAAGGAAAATGAAGAAAAGGAAAATAGACGTGTTCAGGCAGAATTAAAAGACAAAATTGGGCAATCATATCGCTATTATCATGAAGTTAAGAAAATAAATGATATTGAAATGGAAACCCTTGAAGGTTTGATTAAAACCTATGAAGATTATGGGGGCAAGAACAGCTTTGTACATTCATTGGTTCAGAAGGAAATGTACACATGGGAACACATTGACAAAATTTAGAAATAGCGACTCTCTTCTGCTTTATTTGATAGAGGGTCGTTAAAATAAAATATTTGTATGAGATGGGTTGTGATTTGATATAAGTATTTTATAGAAAGGTGTGATTTTATATCTAAAAATGCAGGAAAAAAATTTGAAGATTGTTGGAAAGAATCCGCTAATAAATTAGAGAATATATGGATATATCGCTTAAAGGATAATGCAGCTAGTTTTGGAAATGGTTCTAATACTCGTTTTACTTCGCATAATATGTGCGATTACATTATGTGGGATGATAATTCAAGGACATTTTATTGCTTAGAATTAAAAAGTACAAAGTCCACTTCTCTCTCACTCTCTTGTATTAGAGATAATCAAATTAAAGAATTAACTGATGCTAGTAAACATAATTTGGTTGCAGGTTTTATTGTAAATTTTAGAAATGAAAATAATGATACATATTTTATAGAAATATGCGATTTTAATAATATGATGAATAAAATTCAAAAAAAATCTTTTAATGTTAAAGACTTGGAACAATATAATGCAATATACATAGGATCAAAATTGAAAAAAGTTAATTATAGTTACGATGTGCAAAACTTTGTAGAGAATACACATCTATAGAAATAATAAAAAGGAGTTTTATTTTATGCTTAAAGACAATATGAGAATTAAAGAATCAATCACTCTTCAGGACAGAATTAATGCTATCGAAACCATAGTTTCTTTCTATTTTATGAATGGAGATTATACACCTTACTATAAAGATGAAGGAGAAATTTCTGCTATTATTAGAAATTTTATTGATGGTATTGAGTTTGAAAAAGGTGAAAGTGTTTTTGCTGCTTATTACAATGATGAAGACCTTAGAAAATTAGTTAATATGTTTATTTTGGAACCTGTTGATAAAGAACCAGAAAGTGAAGAAGATGAAAGAATTCAGAATTCTATTAGAGAATTATATGATATGATGGAAACTATCAGAGAATATGTTGCAGACAAAGTAGAATTTGAGAAACAAAAATATCTTCATGCTAACCCTGACTTAGATAAAATTGTTATGGCGGCTGATACTATTATTGATTCTTTTGAGAATTTTTCACGAATGAATTTTGAAATTCTCACACCTGAAAATTTAGAAAAAGCACAGAGAATTTTTAATAAGATTTCTGAATCTGGGTTTGAACTTACAACAGAGAATATTATTAATGTGATTAAAGATGCTTCTTCTTTTAACATGGATGAAGCAACTAAGGAAATCGTTGATGCTAAAAATTCAGAAATTCGTGAGTTAAAAGAGAAAATCAAGAAATTAGAAAGTAAGAAATAATCCAACTTAAAGGTAATTAAATAGATAATAATAAAATGTTTCTAATTTATGAAGTAGGCGAGAACACTCGTCACTTTAATGATGAGAGGTTCAAAGAAAGATACTCCCGTCTGATGGAACAACGGGAGTACAGGAACTACTCTAAATGATGATATTAAATAATGAAGAATTAAAAATAAAATTATTAATGTTTGGACTTCAATATAAAGTCTTTGAATTGTACTTCGAAGCTTTTTGGTTGGTGTTCATAAACCGTATGTACAATTAGGAATACAAACAGCCAAGGAATATTCTTCAAAATTTCCATAACTAAGTTGCATAATAGTTCTGCCATTTTTCACCTCCCTTCCGCAATAATTTGTGTCTGGGAAATAAAGAGTGGAGAACCCACAAGATATTAGAAGTTTTTCCAAGAACTATCGCTCTCTTTCTCCTTTGTAAAAAGGATTTTGCGAAATTAATATGTTACGGTAGAATACATGGCGTGTAGAGAGTACACACGCAATACTCTCTCATATATTCCTCGTTATATTATACAGCACTTGGATTATTCTGTAAATTAGGAACATTTGTTTATAAAGGAAAGAGTAAAATATGAAATTATCAGATATACATAAGGATTGTCAAAGAAAATTAGCTAGTGCAATGAGAGAAACTTATTCTGACGCAGATAGCATTATTGATTATTCTTTTGCTACTTTTTATGGACAAGGAAATCCTAAAAGACCAAGAACTGGTACATTAGAAGGTTCAAAAAAAGTTAACCCACCTAGAATAAGTGGTGATACAGCATATTTAAAAGCAGGTTATGAAGGGAATCAGATTAGTTATTCTGATGGTACTTTTAGTGGTGCGGAAGTTTTAGGTGCTACCATGACAGGTACTTACGGAGTTGTTGGAAACCCTTCATATGATGATGAAGCTTTTAGATTGATTATTGAAACTGCAAAAGCTAATTTTGCATCGAAATTTGGGAAATAAAATAGAGGGCTATAATGCCCTCTTTAAATAAAACTATGAAATCAAGACAAAAGTGAGATATCTTGATAAAAATATTCTAACATGATTTGTATGTTGTGTAAATATATATTTAATAAAATTTTATATTAATACTCAATTATTTGAGAGGTTGTATTTTATACACCTCTCTTTTTTGTTATTAAAAAGGTGGTGATTTAAAAATATGGCTGATTATAGTGTTGATATTCAAGCGAGCTTGAAAGGCTTTGAAAAATTAGATGAATATGAACGAAAAATAAACGAGTTAAGTAATAAAAAGGTTCAGGTTCAATTTGATGCCAAGGGAATAGATAATCTTTTAAAAGGGGTTGAGAAAACTAAACTATCTACTTCTCCTATTGCTAATAATATTTTCAATATCAATGATTTAAAAAAACAAGGGAAACTTTATTATAGTAAAGTACGAAATACTTTAGAAAAAATGCAGCCTGATATTGAAAAAACTTTTAGAAGTAAAGGTTTTTCTGATATTTCTGTAGCAAAAGGTGTTGAAGATGCAACAGGTAAAATTAAATCTTTTACTGTAACTGCAAAAGATGCTTCTGGTGTATTAAAACAGTTTGAATTTCAACGACAAAAACTTGTTGGTAGCGGTAAAGCACAAGACGGATTTCTTCAAACAAATGATATAAAAGTTTTAAAAACAGCTATTGAACAAGGAAAGAAAGAAACTGAATCTTTCTATAAAAAATACAATTCTCTCCAAAATAAATTCAGTAATACAAATTCTAATTTCGGGAATTTAAAATCAAATATATCTTCTGCTGGAAAATCTAATCTAGGTGAATATGCTTACGATCAATTGGCTTCTAAAATCAATAAAGCTGAACAAGCTCTTGCGAATTTTAATGCAGAATCTACAAAAGGTTCTAATGCTAATCTCGATAGCATGAACGCAAGCTTAAAAGAATTCAATACATTAACTACGAGTGCATCAAAACAATATGAAAAATTGATGCAACCTGTGGATAGGTTATCGCAGAATAAAATGTTGAATGATTTTAAGAGTTATTGGAATGAAAATACAAAAGCTCATAAAGATTTTAGTCCTGATTATGAATCTATTGTATCAGAATTAGAAAATACCAAATTAACATCTGGTAGGTCTTCTGAATTAAAAAAACAAATAGCTAGTTTTAAGTCTGAGATTAAAAGTAGTGGAAAAGAAGGAAAATCATGGATTTCGGACACAAAACGAGCATTAGGGCAAATTGCTCAGTTTACAGGTGTTTATGCTGCATTACAAAATATTATGGTGGAACTTCCATCGCAGATGATGGATGCAGTAAAAGACGTTGATGCGGCAAAAATCGAATTAACTAAAGTAAGTGATGCTCCAACAAGTCAGTTAAGCGATTATTGGAACGAAGCTGCGGAAAGTGCTAAGAAGTACGGTGCTACGATTAGTGATGTTATTAGTAGTACTGCTTCATGGTCTAGGCTTGGATATAATTTACAAGATAGTAAATACTTATCTGACATGACCACTCTCTATCAAAAAGTTGGAGATAATATGACGCAAGAATCAGCGTCAGAAAATTTAATTAGTACACTTCAAGGTTTCAAATTAAAGGCGAAAGACGCTGGTAGTATTGTAGATAAATTTAATGAGGTAAGTAATACACAACCTATCAATACCAGTCAACTAGGCGAAGCGTTAAAACGAAGTGCTTCATCATTTAATGCGGCTCATACAGACCTTTCATCTGCTATCGCCTTGATTACAGCAACTAAACAAAATTGGTTGAACGTACAGAAATGTGCGTAAGTGAACACATCTAAAACCAGTAAAACCTAAAGCTCTATCACTACAATACGGATGAAATAAGCTGGTATGAATGTAACGAAAGTAAAACAACGATAGAGATTCCATATGGTCAAAAGCCTAAGTGGAAATTTGACTGTCTTTACATAAGATAGGAATGGTAGCTTGGTCGCAAAGTTCCGAATAGGAATGTGTCAAACGATCATCCCCATGTCGGGGTTTAGAAATATTCTTTAATAGAATTATAAAATAAGGGTGAAAATCCCGAATATCTAAACCAACAGGAGTACGGTACAATCGCAAATGGTATAGGTGAAAACCCTTTAAATGGAAACGGTGTGACTGCTGTTCATAAAGAACGTGGTTAAAAAATGATCTATTCAATAGTGAAAATTATTGGAGATTAATTATAGTAATTAGGAGATTTAATGAAAAAATTTGATAAAGAATATAGTACACAATATGTACCTGAAATGAAATATCTCCAATCAAAAGGTATTAATTATTCTTTTGTAAAAGATATTCAAGGAGTAACTACATATAAGTACACTAAGACACCAGAATTATTTAAAACTTTGGTGTCTTTTTATATGGAGAATAAATAACAGAAAGGATAAATAATAGGTGATAAAA
>OGPH01001196.1_pt1 | contig 21028 bp, 17 predicted proteins | sample 1552891 | NCBI WGS metagenome assembly OGPH01 (sample SAMEA2580272, study PRJEB22360) | human gut metagenome | biome: human gut; feature: human-associated habitat; material: faeces | place: Denmark | collected 2008/2010 | reverse complement strand
ATGGGTTCTCGTTTGATAAGTCCAAAGTCCTGACCGAATATCTCTATCACTGGCCCAACGGCCGGGAGGCTCTGGTTTTTTCCAGAGAAGGCAATGGTTATCAGTTCCGCGAGAATGTTCAGGAACAGCTTACCCTTGCCGGACGCACCGCAGAAAACCGGCTTTACCTGTCCAGCTCCAACGAATGGAACTGTCCCCAGACTGAGAAGGCCTATCTGTGGTTCTTTGAGAAACTGACCGGCTTTATGGGAACTGAAATGCAGCTGGATGCCACCTTGTCTGCCATCCGGCAGGGCGGCTCTGAAAAGAGACGTATCCTGCATGAAATGCTGTATGCAGACCTCAGCATCAAGGACATCCGCATTACCGGCTCCAAGGACGAACCGATCATCTCTGCCCTGCACACGCTGGATTCCGGGGAGGGCACTTCCAAGGGATTCTGGCTTCCTCTTGGGCTGGAATCGGTCGGCACACAGCGTTTCTTTTCTCGCATCGGTATGTGGCTTGCGGCACTAGAAGCAGGCTCTGTTTTGGTAGTAGACGAGATAGAATCCAGTATGCACCCGCTGCTGACAAGGCATTTGATCGAGATGGTGCAGGATGCCGCTATCAATACAAACCATGCACAGCTCATCTTCACCACGCACGATACCGGACTTCTCGACCTGACGTTGCTGCGGCGCGATCAGATTTGGTTTGCAGAAAAGGATGAAAAGACCATGCAGACCGACATTTATGCTTTGACGGAGTTCTCTCCCCGGAAAGGCGAGAATATCTCTAAGGGCTATCTGCAAGGACGATATGCAAAAAACAGTTCAAGTCGAATTTAGAATATCAAAATCTTTTTAACACTTTTTTCAGTATTCAACCATCAAATTTCACTTTTCGGGTTTAGATTTCATGTTTTTGAGCATTTATTTCACTTATTGGGCGAAAAATTTAATGTTTCTCTCGAAACTTTATACTTGATTTAACTTTTCTGCTTCAAATTTCAAAAAACAATTTGATGTTTTGGTTTTTGCTATTGACCATAGTTTACCTTGTCTATCCATCCAAACATGGTATAATGGAGCAAAGGAGCGTGATACCATGAGCCCAATCGAAGTCCCTGCAAAAATCCAGTTGGTCGAAAAGCGTGAAACACGGACGAGCCGTGGAATGCTCTCAAAGGGCTGGTATCGCGTGGATGACCGGCTTGTCATGGTCAAGGGCAACTCCATCACAGAGGCCGGAACCGCTGGGTATGAGCCGTATTCCGAGGTGATGGCCTCGCTGATTGCACAGGTGCTGGGTCTGCCTCATGTGGAATACGCCCTGATGTCTGCCAAACTCTTTCCCGACATTCAGACCTATTCCTGCGATGTGGTCAGCGTCTGCCCCAAATTCACAACGGACGATGAACAACTGTATCATTTTGCAGATATGGTCGATGCCCATTTTCTTGCTAACGGGCAGACCTCTTCGCCGGATGCACTGTTTCAATATGCAGTAGAACTGTATGGTAAGAAGTGGCTCTATCAAATGCTAGCATTCGATGCCTTTATCGGCAATGAAGACCGCCACGAGAACAATTTTGATGTAATCGTTCGGAATGGCAAAAATTATGCTCCACCGATTTATGACAATGGCGGCAGTCTGCTTGCATGGGCAACGGACGAAGAATTGACAGCCACAAAGTTGCGTTATCAGTTCGACAAAGCCAAGCCGTTCCGCAGCCGCCACGCCCAACAAATCAAGCTGATCGATGAGCCGGTGCTACCTGTTCGCGATCTGGATGCACTATATCAGGAAATCATTCAGGCTATTTCGCCAATCCTTGCACTGTTGAGTGAAAAACGAGCATCTGCGATTCGCCAGTACCTAAAATACCGTCTGCATTACCTGAAAGCCGCCATGGGGTGATAAAATGGCCTATCTGAAATTGATGATGGATGAAAAAGAGATTGCTCACCTAAGTGAAGATGGGCAGTATCTTTGCGCCAATGAAGGTGTTCCGCAGTATAATCTCCCTCTGAATCTTTTCATTGGCAGCGAGCGCAAAGTGCCTTTGGTCGATGTGGTAGTTTGGGCAAAGAAGCGTATTTTTCCGAAGAATCGGATGGACTGCAAGGAGATTTTGAAGCGGATGGGATTGCCAGACTACAATGCGTGGGAAATCGTCAAGCGTACTAACGCTTGTCTGATGGAAGACCCCTACTGGCTGCAATTCAGTGAAGATGAAACCTTTGCGGATACCACCCGTGGACGAGCCAGAAGAATAATGAACGAAAATCAGAAAAGCAGCTGATACTAATTAGTATTAGGTATTAGCTTATATTAACTAGCCGGTACAACAAAGCCCACAGGTTGGATACACATACCATCCTGTGGGCTTTGTTATTTACGATTAGTACCGAATCTCCTCCGGAAAGTTCTTCACCAGTAGGATACTGCAATCGCCTCCTACAAAGTTCTGATGACCTTTAATGGCATTACCATAATGTTTACGATTGACTTAATTACGTGTTTTTCTTAACGATTCTCATCCAGCGTTCTATTCGACAACTTATTTTTTAACTATTTTGTAGAAGATTGTTCAGCATGTTTTTATCAAAACCAATACTTACAATTCGTTGCGGTTTGACATTATCGTTCGAATAAATACTAACATTATTCAACTCGATTAGGATTGGCGTCTTAATTTCGGCCATATGTTCTCTCATCCAATTTTCACTTTTTCCCTTTTGAATCCAAAATGCATCCATTGGGACACTATCAGATTGTGCAGCACTTTTCAAGAGGTCAAATGTACCTTGGCCCTCATCTGATTTATAAAGATGAAATATCCGATGATTACTTTGCAATAGCTCTTTAAATCCATCTATTTCATCTGCACTTTTATATAAAACAGCCCACTCTGGCTGCGCTTCATAAAAATTCCAAAGCAGATCTTTATGTTTTTTAGCTATTGATTTCACGCTATTATCTTCACCTATGAAATTTTCGTATATTTTCCTGAATGCTCTGCCAGCGGAAACAGCTGCGTCCCTTGATAGCGTTCCCTCCCTCGTTTCTGCTATTTTATTTTCAATATCTGTCAGTAGTTCCAGTTTAGTTATATATTCCACACTAGTTATCAATAATTCTAAAATTCTAAGAAGTTCTCTCATGTCATTGATTCTATCATTCGCTATCAGATTCAGCAGACAGCTTGCTGTTTCTTCCATATTTACAAGAGAATGAACAAATACGTCTGGCATATGATATACATGAAATATCTGGTTTATTTCTTCCATGAATTCATAGAGAAATTTTCGGTCTGCCTCTGTCTTGCTCTTAGATATAATAGGGATCTCATAAAATTTAGGTCTCGTCCATGTGAACTTTTCTTTTAGAATCCGACTGACACCATTTTCATATGGAGCGAATGCAGGTAGTACAATATTATTGGCACACCATTTAGAATTATCAAACGCCATATCTACGCACGAAAAGTATTCTATTCCCTTTACGACATCGGAGTTTCTCTTTACCCACTGCATAAGCATTTGCGGAATGATATATTCTTGTTTATACGGTGTATTTCCGCTTTGGTTAATAAACGAGCACGCCAGAATCAATGGATACATTTTTAAATATCTACCAACAACTTCATTCCATATTTCGAAATGATTATATTTTACAGTATACCCCCAAGTTTTTAATTCAATCGGCGAATATAACGCAAGTAGTTTTACTTCCTTATCGACATTTATCTTCCCATTTTGATCTACATCCCAAAGATACTGATATTCTGAATAATAATATTTTTTCGGGTAATTACATTCTTGCCACGCTAATGGAAGCATGGTTGATAAATATAGGCATGGAAATCCTGCCAAGCTAAATCTTTCATTGCTGGAATATGCTCTCTTAGCCATTGGAATATGAAACAGTTCATCTGGATTGCTTTCAATGGCTTGATTACGCTCATCAACAGCTCGTATCCTAAAGAAATGTTTCCCATTAGAACTTCCAAATAGCCTCAAACATGTACTGATATGCTTTTCTTTTACTTGCATGTCTATTCGGCCATTCATAAAACTTATAAAGAATATTGGCTTCAAGCTCTCCATAATAGCATCAAAAAGCTCTTGAGTATCTTTATAATTTGAATCTTCATAACTTTTAAAAATTGCAATAATCTTTTGAGCAATATCAGAAGCGACTGTTTTCGACTCCATTAAATTTTGCTGAAATTTAATGGAGTCGTCTGGATTAAGATCAGTTTCTTCGCATTCATCAAGAAGTTCAAAATACCTTTCGATTTCATCTTTAAACTTTACTCCAATTACAAATGATTCACTAAAATATCTTTTTGGCAGCGAGATTGCATCTAAAAGTTGATTGATATTCATTATATTTGACTCCTTTCCGAATATTACTATTGGCCATGTCCGAAAGTTGTGGAACTAATTCTATTTGTTTGCCCTACGAGTGTTTTTTAAAGCTATTCCAATGTGAATTCTTTTTTGAACAACTCTATTATAGTGCCATCAACATGCTGTTTCCAGTCTAATATATAAAAATTGATTAAAACAAAAATCATCCAGTCATTGAATGTCCGCTCAACGAGCGCTATAATAAAAGAAAATTGTAAGGAAGTGCAGCCATGCTCCAACCCGGACTGTATGAACAGGTCATCAATAACGCACTGAGCAGCGAGCTTTCGGAGATTCCGGAGGCCCGCAAGTCCACTGCGCCCATCGACACGGCAGAGGCAGCCAAGGTGTTGGCGCAGTATCTGACCGACGTGGTGCAGAAGGGCCTTGAGAATGTACAGGACAACGGTGGAGGACTCGAAGCGCAGATTCAGCTGACAAATCAGATCGTAAACACGATCCAGAACACCACACAGGAAGCTGACTTTGCTTCGCTGGGCGTTGACCAGCGGGCAGAGCAGCTTCTTGCGCTTTTACGAGACAACGACCCGCGCCTTGCCACAGGAAAAAGCGCAAAAGAGCTGGAACGACCGGAGACCTCTATTGCACAAAGCTCGTTGTTCACCGGTGCCATTCATGAGCCTCAGATGTACACCGAGTTGAAAAAGGAAATCGTGTCTGCTGACCGCATTGACATGCTGGTGTCCTTCATCAAATGGAGTGGTCTGCGGCTTATTATGGACGAGCTGCGTCAGTTCACGCAGAATGGCGGAGAGCTGCGCATCATTACGACTTCCTATATGGGGGCTACAGATGTGAAGGCCATCGAAGAACTGCGTCAGCTGACCAACACCAAAATCAAGGTCAGTTATGACACGAAGCGTACCCGGCTCCATGCAAAAACTTATGTGTTTTACCGGGATACCGGCTTCACGACGGCGTATGTTGGCTCCTCTAACCTGTCCAATGCCGCAATTTCCAGCGGTCTGGAATGGAATGTGAAAGTTACAAAGAAGGACTTGCCGGAGACGATTGACAAAATTGCAGCTACGTTTGAAAGCTATTGGAACTCCAACGAGTTTGAATATTATGATGAAGGGCAGAAGGAACGCCTGACCCGTGCCTTAAAAGATGAAAAGTACAGCGAAACCGACAACAGCGGCATCTATACGCTGGACATTCTGCCATATTCTTACCAGCAGGAGATTCTGGACAAACTGGAAGCAGAACGCACCGTGCGAGGGTACAACCGCAACCTTGTAGTGGCTGCTACCGGAACCGGAAAGACTGTGATTTCCGCACTGGATTACAAGCGTTTCTGCAAACAGCATCCGGGTCACCCCTGCCGATTGTTGTTCGTGGCGCATCGGGAGGAGATTCTGAAGCAGAGCCTGTATACTTTCCGGGCAGTGCTGAAAGACGCCAATTTCGGCGAGCTGTTTGTGGGCAGCCACAAGGCTGACAGCATCGACCATCTATTCATCTCCATCCAAACTTTTAATTCACAGGATTTCACCACGAAAACAGATGCGGATTTTTACGATTATATCGTTGTGGACGAGTTCCATCATGCCGCTGCACCGACCTACCAGAAGCTACTGGAATACTATCAGCCAAAAATTCTGTTGGGCCTGACCGCCACCCCGGAACGCATGGACGGAAAGAACATTCTGGACTATTTCAGTGGGCGCATTGCTGCCGAAATTCGTCTGCCGGAAGCCATTGACCGAAAACTGCTTTGTCCCTTCCAATATTTCGGTGTGACCGACACGGCAGATTTGAGCAGCCTGAAATGGCGCACGGGCGGATACGACAAAAACGAACTGTCCAATCTGTACACCCTCAGCGGTTTGGTGGCAGAGCGGCGTGCCGACCTTGTGGTAAACTCGATTTTGAAATATGTGACAGACATCAACGAGGTAAAAGGTCTGGGCTTTTGCGTTTCCATTGAACATGCCCAGTTCATGGCTGATTATTTCAATGCACGTGGCATTCCGTCCATGGCATTGACAGGAAACTCTCCGGATGAGGAACGCAACGCGGCCAAACAAAGGCTTGTTTCTGGGGAGCTTCGTTTCATTTTTGTTGTGGATATTTATAATGAGGGCGTGGACATTCCGGAAGTGAACACGGTGCTGTTCCTGCGTCCCACGGAATCGCTGACCGTGTTTTTGCAGCAGCTGGGCCGCGGCCTGCGTCTGGCCGAAAACAAAGAATGCCTGACCGTGCTGGATTTTATCGGTCAGGCAAACAAAAAGTATAATTTTGAGGAGAAGTTTGCAGCACTGCTTTCCAATACCACCCGCAGTGTAAGCCGGGAAATCAAAGAGGGGTTTCTCTCCGCGCCCAAAGGCTGCTACATTCAGCTGGAAAAAATCGCAGCAAAGTATGTTCTGGATAACATTAGCGCATCCTATGACCGCACTTCCGGCCTTGTGGCACGGGCAGCCTCCTTCACAGAGGATACTGGCCTGCCGTTGACGCTGGGGAATTTTCTCGATTACTACCATCTCGACCCACGTGCGATTTACAGTAAGAAGGTTAAAAACAAAAATATCTGTTTTACCCGGTTATGTGTTTTAGCCGGTACAGCTTCCGATTTCTCTGAGCCGCTGGAAGAAATCATGACCAAAGCACTTGCACGCTTTGCGGTTGTGGATTCTCGCAGGTGGATTCAGTTTCTGTTGAACCTTTTGCCCAAGTTGGACGACACTGATTTTGCAGCACTATCGCCGCGAGAACAGCGAATGCTGCAGATGTTCTATGTGACTGTATGGGGCAAAGCTGCAGAACGTTGGGATGATGAAGAGGTTCTCGATAACCTATATGCTCTCTCGGACAGCCCTGTTTTGCTGGGTGAGTTGCAGGCACTCTTGCAATATCAGTATAATCGAATCGACTTTATCGATGAGCCGGTAGATGTTGGTTTTGACTGCCCGCTGGATTTGCACTGCACTTATACTCGTGACCAGCTGCTGGTGGCGCTGGACTTTCTGAAACCTGCTACTGTCCGCGAGGGCGTGAAATGGCTGCCGGACAAGAATCTGGACGTGTTCTTTGTGACCTTGAATAAAGCGGACAAGGATTATTCGCCAACCACCATGTACAAAGATTACTCCATCAACGAGAGCCTGTTCCACTGGCAAAGCCAGAGCACGACCGCAGAAAATTCGGCTACCGGACAGCGATACATTCACCACAGGGAGAAGGGAAGCCGTGTACTGCTGTTTGTCCGTGAATTCAAGGCAGACTCCCGTTTTGGCGATGCAGCTGCCTACACCTACTTGGGCACAGTGAACTATGTAACGCATGAAGGCTCCCGCCCAATGAATATTACATGGAAGCTGGATCGTCCGATTCCGGCAAAGTTCCTCAAAAAGACCAATAAACTGGTGGTCGGTTAAAAGGAGAACGTTATGAAAACGATTCGTGTTGTGGCTGCTGTGATCTGCGACTCCATGCAGGAAAAGCGCAAAATCTACGCTACCGCCCGCGGTTATGGCGACTACAAGGGTCAATGGGAGTTTCCGGGCGGCAAAATCGAGCCGGGAGAAACCCCGCAGCAGGCTCTGAAGCGGGAAATCGAAGAAGAACTGGACACGGAAATCGCCGTGGAGGATTTAATTGGGACAATCGAGTACGATTATCCGGCGTTTCATCTTTCCATGGACTGCTTCTGGTGTGAAGTGGTTTCCGGCGATCTTGTTCTGAAAGAAGCGGAAGCTGCACGATGGCTGACAAAAGATGACATTGATTCCGTTCCGTGGCTTCCGGCGGATCAGACCATTTTGGACGTTATCAAAAGTTCGATGTTATAATTCTGGCAAGCAGGGCCTTTGTGCGCACAAAGACCAAATTTGCACGCAGAATTAAAATTCCGCTGTGTTTATTTGCTTGTTGGGATGCAATCCCCAATCCCTGCTATCATCACGATTCCGTGATGGCTGCGCACTCCTGCGGAGTGCTAAAAGAGCGTTTTTCAGAAACGCGCAGCCTGCATCCAGCGGATGCAGAACACAAAGGGTTTGGGAATTTCCCAACAAGCATTTTGCAACGCAAAATAGGCATTTGTATAGACAAATGCACTGCTTGCTGCGGTCGCGTTGATAGTAAAACGTACTGCATGACCTTGCTTGCTGCTGTCACAATCTTCTTTTGAATTGTCAAAGCGTTTTGCAATTGCTATACTGGACTTATCAAAAATTTTCGGGCAGGTGTCACAGTGACCGCACAGATAATTCAAATCGGAAACAGATTTTACCGTATTTACGGTGAAGGCAATGCAGAGTATCTGCTGCTCCAAATGACAGATGAGCATGAGCTACAAAGCATGGGCAGCGAAGTGGCTGCTATTGCACAGGACACCTCTCAATTTTTGTTTGCCGCTGTCCCTGTGATGAACTGGAACGACGAACTTTCTCCGTGGAAATCCCCCGCCGTGTGGGGAAAGCAAGGCTTCGGCGGCAATCCTATGGGCACACTACGCTTTCTGACAGAACAAGTCGTTCCCACACTAAAACGTCAGTTCAACCTCCCGGAAGATGTCAAAATCATTCCGGGTGGCTACTCGCTGGTCGGATTGTTTGCACTTTGGGTATCCACCCAGACAAATTTGTTCTACGGTATCGCCGCTGCATCTCCATCCGTATGGTTTCCGAGATGGATGGAGTTTGAACAACAACACCCGGTTCAGACGCAGCACGTCTATCTAAACCTTGGTGACCGGGAAGAACGTACAAAAAATCCAGTGATGGCCGCTGTGGACGATAACATTTGCACTCTGTACAGCAAACTTATAGAGCGCGGTACAGACTGTACACTCGAATGGAACTGCGGCGGACATTTTAAAGAGGCCAATTTACGTACCGCAAGAGCGTTTCAGTGGGTGGTAGAGAAGTAGAAAGGTAGATCTCACACAGATTAAACAAAATCGTATAATCTTCTAATTGGCGGCTTCTGTTCTGCCTATTAGCAGCTTCTTTATTGTCTGTAGCTATTTTCACAAATAAGCAAAACGCCCAGCATTAAAAATGCCTGCTGGGCGTTTTGCTTATTTATAACTTTATAAAAACAAATCGCTCCCAATGTCCCCTGTCTCTAGCCTACAAATTAACCTTATCAAAAGAATACTCTATGCCTTTAACCTCAACAACATGTACAGCCATGCATTCGAACATAGCTTCGTCAAAAGCGGCAATATTCACACCACCCGTTCCCATTGTGCTCGTATATGAAACGCCTGCATATCCTTTGCTCTTTATAAATTCTGTAATAAACTGCGTCGGCAAATATTCCAAGGAACTATCGTTTCGCCTAAGCGGTTTTGCAATCTCTTTGGCAATGTCTGAAAAAATTTTCATGTTTGCAGCCAACGATTCGATACTGCTAGAATAAACTGCTGGACTTATACAATTTAAACCTGATATGTTTACTACCTTTATATCTTTCAGAAGCTTAAATTTTCCTATCGTAACATAATCGAACGCGCTGGCTCTGACTTCTCGTAATGCTGTTTTTTCATCTGATGTGAGATATAATACACCTATTCCCTCTGGATTCACGCGTCCGGATCTTCGTTTTCCAATCGGCGGTTGTCCCATCTCATCTTTTGTAAAGCCCTCGATTTTATCACAAATACGAGCTCTGAACAGCTCCGTTCCTCTACTATATTTTTTGATTGAATAGCTCAAAAAAGAAACAAGCTGATCCGCTCTAAAATATCCATTACAAAATCGATTCTTTTCTTTTATTGCCTTTGAAAACTCACCCCATGTATGTCCGGAAAATATTCCGTACTCAGCTGCATAACTTTTAGGAATACAGACTTCCTTATTATAATCTTTCTCTTTATCACCATAAATCGTAGCACAAAATGCTGCTATCAAATTATATGATGAAGGCAAATCCTTTCTGAAGATATTCCAGTTTTCTACTACTGCAGAATAAAGCGGCTCTCCATCTTCAGCCTCTTCATAAACACTAAGTACCTCTGAAATGAGATCAGAAACATCCGAGGATTCATCAACTGCGCAAATAGGAACATTTGTCTTCTTACAAAAGTCACAATTCCCACGCTTTCCACTTGCTGAAATCATCGCTTGAATCTGTTTATCGGAAAAACATTCAGCACAACAATTCATTTCTACAGTCTCCCATTTAAGTACTTATCCATAAGTTCAAGATGGTGCATGATAGACAACTTTTTTAGCGTCGGAAGTCCCGGATATGTTTTGTTGTTATAATGATTCAGCAATGTTTGCAGCCCGGTAGTCAACTGCCGTTCTTGCCCTTCTGTAGTATACCATGTGTACAGTTTACTTACGGCTTCATAAAACTTTCCTGCAACATCAGAAATATCATCATTGGAATCGGAGACAAAGTGTCTTATCCTTAAAGCATTCGTTTTCGTAAAATACACAATATGAATTGCCACTGCATAGGGCGCAAATCCAGATTCAATATAATCGCCACCAATAATAGAATAATCGCCAAACCCTATATATCCATCGTCCTTAAAATCTATATGGTCATTTGAAAAGAATTCATCTTCTGGATAATCAGCATTCCTGTTCTTTTTGTTAAACTTGTTTTCGAAAAGGACACCATTTTCCTTGACAACCCGTCGAATATATCGATCATATGGACAAAGCGTATATTTAGGTGCCTGGTGAAATAGTTCCTGATAGGTTTCCAAGGAGTCTGGGCTGTCTAATAGCACAAGGGTCTGTTCTGCGTTGATTCTTCTGCTGTTCAATTCAGATATCCCTTTTTCAGCATTTTTATTTATAAGGATAGAGGGAACAACCGTGGCATTTGCCGAATATTTTTCCAGTAATTTATATATAGTTTGCGAATCATTTGTTAAATCGCCGACACTGGGATTTATAATAAGGCCAATCGGCAAGGACGCTAAGCAAAACGCGCTCAAAGAATTGTTCAGTGCCGGAATATTTTTTACAGGTTCAATGACAGGGATAACGGACGAAGAAATTAATTTTTGTGATGCTAGTTCTTTCAAAGCAAGTAATTCATATTGTCTTCCGCGAAAATATGGAAAGTACATACTGTTACCCCCTGTATTGTGTTTTTAGCAATTGGTCTAGTGCAGGCATCTTACTTGTAAGTCCAGAAAAATAAACCACTGCCTTCAGTTCTGGTTGGATCTCTTGAAATTGTTCCACCGTAATTTTGTTTCTTTTTTTCATTTCTTGAAATGCAAGTTTCTGTGCTTCAATAATGGGTATTTCTTCAAATTTTTCTAGAAACGCACTAAAATGAAACACCGGCTCTACTTGCGGAACAACACCAAAATAAACACGAATAATATTTTCATATTCTCGTTTCCTTAACATTTTGAAAATACTGGAATGATTAAGGAGTTCATTATATGTTGATGGTTCCCTACTTCGTTCTTTATTAAAAATCGTTCCACGTTCAGAAAGAACATATATCCCAACGGCATCTCCCATGTCACCAAATGACGCTAGAACCTCGTGAATTTTTTCCAACTCATGGATAGAAGCCAGAACAGAAACCTTACTGAACGCACAAAAATAATCTCTTAATTGGTCATATAGACGATCGAAATTATCAAGATCAGACTTTATCTCATACACACGACCCTCGCCATTGATCATTACAAAATCTGCTATAGAGTGACCGATCCTCACTTGAGAAAACGCAGATGTAGTATTCACATTATGAATTCCACAAAGCAATTTATTAAGAAGAGTATTCATATAAAAATACTCATTTCGTTGCTGCTTATTAAGATGGGCATATATTTCACTAATAAGTTGTCCGTGACTTTTGCTCTCTGGATCATCAATATAGCGCTTGACAACATAATCGAACGTATCGCTTCTGCCACTCTCAAGTAAGTCAGATATTACCTTGCGTGTAAATACGCGATTGATGGCTCTACTGTTATCGGCCATGGTTGAGCACCTCCTTTCTTGATGGCATGTATATTTTTGTTTAAAATGCACAGATCGCAATAAGATAACAACACCTCATATTAAGAATACCACCATCGACACTAAAAGTAAACGAAAAAGTGATTATGTTTGCGCCCTCCAGCTGATTTTGCATATGTAAAAGCTCCTTTCAGAACCGTATCAGTCCAAGTTGTTACAGCTTAGTTACAAAAGCTTCTGCGTAGGTGCAAAATCGCCCTTTTTGTGGGCTCGTATATAGAAAGCTCTTTTTTCGAGACGACTCTCTTTCAAGAATCGTGGTTATTACTTTGACTCCATCCAGTTTTCTCTGCTTAGCAATAGGGTCTACTTCGCATGCAGCGCCTTTAACTGTGACTTTTTTGTTAACTTTCAAAATTATGGGTGACTTTTGGCCTTTCAACTGGGTTCGTATATGAAGGCTTCTTTCTCAGACTCACTTCCGTACGATTATTACAATTTGATTACAAGATCGCTTTGGATGCTATGAAATGGCCTTTTTCGCGGGCTCGTATATAGAGGGATCTTTTTTCAAAGCGATTTTCTTCCCGAAAATCATGAACTGTCCATGTTTGATTTTGTCTTACTTTTTCGATTCAACTGAAAAACATAAATCGTACAAAAGCTATGTTGCTTGTGACTTTTCTGTTAACTTTTGAAAAGACGGTTGCCTTTTGGGCGCTTTCGTCGGCTACCTATTGAGGGCATCTTTTTTCAAGACCACCTTCAACTTCAGGCACTGCCATTGTTGCAATGTTTCGACCTCCATCGATTGCTCTGTAGACCGACGTTATTTTAACCAAGCAGCCACTTCGACTATATTTTCCAAGAACTTTTTGACAAATTTCTTTTTCAGGCTACTTTTTGGCCTTTCTCGATGCCTACCAATTAGAGGGACAATTTTTCGGAAGCCTTAAATTCCGAAGATTTTCCATAAAACTCTGTTCTTTGAAAACAGAATAGTTCAATCGTCCGGTACTTCACAAAAGGTACTTCTGTAACTCGCAGCCCGGTCATGACGAAGACGGGGTGGCTGAAATGCCAATGGTGCGGTGTGAATCCGCCGCCAGACGATTCCCCACTCCTAGGGAGCCGAGGGCGAATATGGGAGACCTTAACATATTTTTCGGGAAGTCAGCGTGTTAGCCGGCTTCTCTTACATATCGCTTTTATCCTCAAGTTTTACCCAAGCTTTTTCAAATTATCAGTTTTCACGGTACAATCATCTGCCATATCCAAGGAGGGTCTATGAAGTTTAACGATGCCTATTCCCAGATGTTTCCCGGCTATCCCGATGCCGTCAGCCTTCAGCAGGCTGCGGAGATGCTTGGTCTGAACCGCCATACAGTTGGGGAACTGATCCGTTCCCGCCGCCTGTTTGCGCTCAAGATCGGCCGCACCTACCGTATCCCGAAGCTGAGTGTGATCGAGTTCCTGCTCACCGGGCAGAGCACCTTCCCGGCTGGAAATCCGCCGCTGGATGTGGTATGCTGTGGGTGCAGCAACGGACAGCACGCCTGTTGACCCAAAGGAGGTTTATGATGAAAACTACAGGGTCTGTCCAAGAGAAAAATGGACGTTTCTATTTCGTGGTCAATCTTTATGATGCCAACGGCAAGCGGAAGATCAAGTGGATCTCCACAGGTTTGACCGTCCGGGGCAACAAGCGCAAGGCAGAATCCATGCTCCGGGAAGTATTGCTCCACTATGATAAGACCGGGGAGCTGCCCACAGGGCGGGGCGGAGCCTACGAAAAAGTAGATGCTAAAACCGCCAAGCCCCTGCCGCTGCCCCTCCAGCCCGTCAACAAGTCGGAGATGTTGTTTCTGGACTATCTCAACGAGTGGGTGCAAATCCATAAAGCATCCATCCAGCCTGCAACCTTTATCAGCTACAATCGGATGATCACCGGGCGCATTACGCAGTATTTTGAGCCGCTGGGCTTGAAGCTGTGCGAGGTCACGCCGCAGGTGCTGGATGAGTTTCAGGAGAAGATCTTGCTGGAGGGCTACACCACTAACACGGTCATTCACTACCACGCCATCTTCGGTAAAGCGTTCAAGGATGCCGTCCGCAAGGATTATCTGGAAACCAACCCGATGCTGAAAGTTGACCGCCCGAAGAAGAACAGCTTCCGGCCCAACTTCTACTCCAAGGATGAAGTCCAGCAGCTGCTGGAAGTATCACAGGATGACCCCCTGCACCTGTGCATCCTCATTACGGCCTACTATGGCCTGCGCCGCAGCGAGGTACTGGGGTTGAAGTGGTCGTCTATCGACTTTGAGCGCAAGTCCATCACCATCAATCACAAGGTAACGGAACAGTTGGTGAACGGCAAGTACGTTCCTGTGGTCAGCGATGTGATGAAGAACAAGACCAGCTGCCGCACCCTGCCGCTGATCCCGGCTGTGGAAGAAGAACTTCTGAAGCAGAAGGAAAAACAGCAGCTTTACCGCAAGCTGTTCAAGAAGAGCTACAGCACTGAGTATCTGGATTTCGTCTGCACCGATCAGGAAGGCAAGCTGATCCGCCCGAACTTCGTGACGGAGCACTTCGACTGGCTGCTTCGGAAGTATAGCTTGCCCCGCATCCGCTTCCACGATCTGCGCCACAGCTGTGCCAGCCTGATGGTGATGAACGGCGTATCCATGAAGCAGGTTCAGGAGTGGCTGGGGCACAGTACCTTTTCTACCACCGCTGACATCTACGCACATCTCGATTACAAGAGCAAGGAAGGGTCGGCTGGGGTCATTGCCGGGCTGTTAGAAACGAAAAAGTAAAAAGACCGTTGCATTCCACAGCAGTTTCAACGAACGGTAGTATTTCTAACGGATTCAACAGACGGCCTGTTAAAGTTCCTGTTGGAGAGAATTTAGGAGAGAACGGGCTTTCAAAGTAGGATCTTCGCTATTGTTGTCACAGCATCACCGTTGGATTTGGCAGCAAAAAAGGCGCAGATTCGTTTGAATCTGCGCCTCTGGCGGAGTAGCAGGGATTTGAACCCTGGCGCCCCTTGCAGGGCCTACGAGATTTCGAGTCACGCCTCTTCGACCACTTGAGTACTACTCCTTGTTGTATTTCGAGAGAAAATTGCAAGTTGTATATTGCTGATTTCCTCTTGAATCTTAGAAATTTAATGTTAGAATATTGTTAGAAAACGCATCGTTCAGACAGGTTCTGAAGCCTGTCAGGACATCAAAATTGACGTTCTCCCGTGTGATATGGAGACATTCAACGAAGCATCCACTTGGATTTCGAGTCGTTCTCGTTACGACCGCTTCGATACATCTCCATATATTAGCCTTTACAGTATAGCAAAAAAGCGGTTTTCCGTCAACACTTTTCTCCCGTTACGGCACGGCACGGCTGCAAGCCATACGCAGCCGGGCCGTTTTGCGTTTTTGGGGCAGAAAGCGCGGTTTCTTTGCAAAAAAGGCTGTTCTTTTGGGCGGGAGCCGAGTATAATAGGAACGATATTTTTCAAATTTGAAGTATAGAGGAGAGCATTCCAATGGCACAGGCAAAACAAGATATGGGCGCCGGCAGCATCAAAAAGCTGATGCTGCAGCTCATGATCCCCGCCGTGGTAGCGCAGGTCGTGAACCTGTTGTATAACATCGTGGACCGCATTTACATCGGCCACATTGCGGGCATTGGCGCGGCAGCGCTGACCGGCGTGGGGCTGTTCACACCCATTCTGATGCTGCTGAACGCTTTTGCCATGCTGGTGGGCGCGGGCGGCGCGCCGCGCACCGCCATTGCTCTGGGGCAGGGCGACAAGAAACAGGCAGAAAAGATCATCTCCAACAGCTTTACCGTGCTGATGTTCTTTGCCGTGGTGCTGACCATTGGCTTCTATGCCGGGGCACCGGTGCTGCTGCGGCTGTTCGGTGCCAGCGATGCCACCCTGCCGTACGCCCTGAGCTACAGCCGCATCTACATTTCAGGCTCGGTGTTCGTGCTGGTGGTGCTGGGCATGAACCCTTTTATCACCACGCAGGGCTTTGCCAAGACCAGTATGCTTACCACCGTGATCGGCGCGGTGATCAACATTATCCTCGACCCCATCCTGATCTTCGGGTTCGGGCTGGGCGTGCGGGGCGCGGCCATTGCCACGGTGCTCAGTCAGGCCGTGGGCGCGGCATGGATCATCCACTTTCTCACCGGAAAAAAGACCATCCTGCGCCTGCGCAGAGACTACCTGCGCCCGGAAAAGCAGATCATTCTGCCGGTGCTGGCGCTGGGCATCTCCTCGTTTGTGATGCTCTCCACCGAAAGCCTGCTTTCCATCAGCTTCAGCTCCAGTCTGGCGCGGTACGGCGGCGATGTGGCTGTGGGTGCCATGACCGTCATCACCAGCGCATCCCAGCTGTGCACGCTGCCCATTCAGGGCATCTGTCAGGGCGGACAGCCGGTGATGAGCTTCAACTTCGGCGCAGGCAAGAAGGCCCGCGTCAAGGAAGCCTTCCGTTTTCAGCTGACGCTGTGCGGGGCCTACACCTGCTTGTTCTGGCTGTTGATGATGCTGTTTCCCGGCGCGGTGGCGGGCATTTTCACCTCGGACACCGCACTGATCCAGTACACCACGTGGGCCATGCGCATTTACATGGCGGGCATTTTTGCCATGGGCTTCCAGATCGCCTGCCAGCAAAGCTTTATGGCGCTGGGGCAGGCTAAGGTCAGCCTGCTGCTGGCCTGCCTGCGCAAGATCATTCTGTTGATCCCCCTCATCTTCATTCTGCCGCACGTTCTGCCGAACCCGGTGTTCGGCGTGTTTCTGGCCGAGCCGGTCAGCGACATTCTGGCCGCCACCATCACCACCATCACCTTCTTTGCCCGGTTCGATAAGATCCTCGACCGCGGTGCGGCTCACGTATGATCCCCATGCAAAAACGCCTGCCGGGCCATTGAGCCTGACAGGCGTTCTTTTTACGCATCTTCCGTGATTATTTTCCGCCGGGAAAGGAACACGTCCTTATTGAAGGGCGAGACATACGTGCACTCATACTGCACCGCCTTGATGCGGCTGTAAACAAAGATCCTTCCATCCCGCAGTACACCACGGGAAGTGATATCCATGACCGGCAGCCCCTTTTTGCAGTGCAAAAGTTCGGCGTGCTCTGCATCCAGTGCTGCTGCATGGTAGTTGGTAATAAAGTAGGCAATGCGATACTTCTGCCGCAAGGCATAGCTCTGAATAGAATCCTCCAGCACCTCCCGGTTCAGCTCCGGAAACAGCGCACAGGGCATCCAGCCAGTTTCTACCTGACTGATCTCATACCGCACGATACGGATGCGGCGGAACTCCCACAGGGTCTCGCCGGCTTCAAGATTGAACACCCGGCGCAGCTCCGCCGTAGGCTCCACCTGCTTCAGGTACAGAGTTCTGGAACGCAGCTCCTCATAGGGCACTTCGGTAAGGGAATTGTAGACCATAGGATGCCCCAGTGCCTTTTTGTTGATATAGGTACCATCGCCCTGTGTCATATAGATCAAACCAATGGATTGCAGCCTTCCCAACACCTTCTGGATCGTGAAACGGGAAACGTGATAGATCTCTGCCAATTCCCGCTGGCTGGGCAGCTTGTCCATTATGGTCTTGCGCTGAAAGATCTTGCTGATGAGGTCTGTAACGATGAACTCAGTCTTTTTGGCAGTCACAGGCAGTATCCTCCCTTGGGGTCTTTTGCTAAGGATACCACACTGGGACAAAAAGTGCAAAGTCCTGCACATTACTGAAAGCGGTCGGTCACGGTGTCACCAGCGTACCATCCGGGATACGGCTCTGGGTCCACTCATGGGGACGGTAGCGCACCGGATACTTGACGATCTCCTTTTCGTCGATATCCACACCGATGCCCGGACGCTCAATAGGGTAGAAGTAGCCGCCTTTTGCCTCGTTGTAGCCGGGGAACACTGCCTTGATCTTGTCTTTCAGCTCGATGTTCTCCTGAATGGCGGCATTATGCAGATGGATGTTCAGGTGGGTATTCACCGCCACCCCGATGGGGGTAATGTCCGATGGGGTGTGCCATGCGATACGCACACCAAAGGGTTCGCAGAAGTGCGCCAGCTTTACCGCCGGGGTAATGCCACCCAGCTGGGAAACATGGCAGCGCAGGTAGTCCACGCGGCGGTTCACGACCAGTTCTTTCCACTCCATGGGGTTATTGAACAGCTCGCCGGTAGCAATGGGGGCCGCACACTGGCTGCGCAGCTGGGCCAGCCACTCGTTCTGATCCGGCGGAAGCAGATCTTCGAGGAAATAGGGAGCGTACGGTTCCAGCTCCTTGGCAAACCGGATCGCCTGATTTGGGGTCAGTCTTTCATGCACATCGTGCAGGATGTGGAAGGAGCTGCCGTACTTTTCCCGCAGCTTGCCGAACATATACACGGTGTTGCGCATGTAGTCGTCCTGGTTAAAATAGGTGCCGGGCAGGGGGTTTTCCGGGGTATTCAGCTCGTCCGGGATCCCGCCGTAAAAGCCCAGCTGGCAGCGGATATGACGGTATCCCTCCTTGTAGATGCGGTCCACCTCGCGGTATAATCCTTCCAGATCATCCGCCACGGCGTGGGTATAGGCCGGGATGGCGGTGCGTGCTTTGCCGCCCAGCAGCTGGTACAGGGGCATATCTGCCAGCTTGCCCTTGATATCCCACAGCGCCATGTCGATGCCTGCCACGGCGTTGTTCAGCACCGGGCCGTTGCGCCAGTAGGAATTGACCATCATCAGGTTCCACAGGTCTTCAATATCGTTGGCATCGCGTCCGATCAGGATGGGCTTGAGGTAATCCTCCACCGCGCATTTCACCGCCAGCGGCCGCTGCTGGAAGGTTGCGCAGCCCACACCATAAACGCCCTTATTCGTGAGCACCTTGACAGCCACCAGATTATGACGTTCCGGGTTCGTGACAAAACATTTGATATCTGTAATGATCGTAGGTTTCATAAGAAGCACACCTCTTTATAGCAGATTGAAAAGGGTTTGCATTTTTGCTTGCAGAACTATTCAATCATACCTTTGGCGGCAAATCAATTCCTGCTTTTTATTTGGCGAAAACCGCAAAATAAAACAGTCCAATTTTTGAAACTAAAATCATTTAACAGCATGTTATCGTTGCTTTTTGAAATCATTCCAGAGAAATGGTATGTTTTACAATGAAATTTTTCCGTGGTATATTAGCGTCACAACGCACGTGCTGGATTTTCGCTTTGGAACACAATCAAGGAAAAAGGAAACCGAAGAAGGAGGCTCTCCCTTATGGAAAAGACTGAAGTCGTCGCAAAAATCATCGAGTATGTCGGCGGCAAAGACAATGTTGTGAACACTTGGCATTGCATGACCCGTCTGCGCTTTGAGCTCAAAGATACCAGCAAGATCCAGGAGGATGCTATCAAGGCGCTGGATGGTGTCATTGGCGTGCAGTTTGCCAAAGGCCAGCTGCAGATCGTGCTTGGCACCAGCGTCCATAAATATTACGACATCGCCCTGCAGATGCTGGATCTGAAGGAGGATATCGCAGCTCCTGCCCAGCCGGAAAAAAAGAAAGACTTTATTTCCTGGTTCATGGATATGGTGTCCGGCGTATTCGGCCCCATCGTGCCCGCCATTGCCGGTGCCGGTATGATCAAGGGCCTGATGGGCGGTCTGGTGGCTCTGGGCGTGGTTTCCAATGCTACCGATACCTATAAGATCATTGATATGCTTGCCAGCGGCGTGTTTACCTTCCTGCCGTTCTTCATTGCCGCATCGGCCGCAAAAAAATTCAAGACCAACCAGTATCTGGCCATTGCCATTGCCGCCACTCTGATGTACCCCACCATGGTGGATGCTGCCAAGGCAGGCGAGATCAGCAACTTTATGTTTGCAGGCATCCTGCCCATTCCGGTATTCAACTATTCTGGTTCGGTCATTCCCATCATCTTCGGCGTATTTGCCCTGAGTTATATCTACAAGTGGGTCGATAATATCGTTCCCGAAGCCGCCCGCACCGTTATCACCCCCACCATCACCCTGTTCATTTCCGGCTTCTTTGCCCTGACGGTCATTGGTCCCGTGGGCATTTACATCGGCAAGGGTCTGGCATGGATGCTGGATGTGCTGTTCGGTATCTCTCCCATCTTTGCCGGTGTCGTCATGGGTCTGATCCGCCCCGCTTCCATTCTGGTGGGTATGCACCACGCCATGACTCCTATTGCTCTGGAGAACTTTGCCACCAAGGGCTACGACATGCTCATGCCCATGATGTTCATTGCAAATCTGTCCATTGTGGGTGCCGCCGCAGGCTGCTATTTCAAAGAAAAGAGCCAAAAGGAACGTTCCATCGTTCTGTCCTCCGTTCTGTCCGGCATTCTGGGCATCACCGAGCCTGCTCTGTTCGGCGTGCTGACCAAGTACAAGAAGGGCTTCCTTGCAGCTACCATCGGCAGCTGCGTGGGCAGCGCCTTCATCGGTGCCTTTGGTGTGCGCCTGTACGGCTACATCACCTCCAGCATTTTCAGCATTCCCGCTTATATCGGACCTTACTTCATCTACGCCGCCATCGGCTAGGTCATTGCCTTTGGCTTATCCTTTGTTCTGAGCTACCTGTTCGTGGTCAAAATGGACCGCAGCTGATCGCTTTTTCAAATCTCCCACGATAAAAAACAGGGCCGCCGCACAAACGATGTGCG
>OGPH01001192.1_pt1 | contig 21120 bp, 19 predicted proteins | sample 1552891 | NCBI WGS metagenome assembly OGPH01 (sample SAMEA2580272, study PRJEB22360) | human gut metagenome | biome: human gut; feature: human-associated habitat; material: faeces | place: Denmark | collected 2008/2010 | reverse complement strand
CAGGAGCGGGTGCGGCGCTCCCGCCTTTCAAAAACACCTTGGGACATTTCGTCCCGAGGTCATAAGTCACAGGCCAGCGCTCAGAGCGCTGGCCTGTTTGTTTTCCCCGGCGGACGACGGGGAACGCGCATTGTGTTTTGCATCTGTGAAAGGAGGACGCCATGACTGAAAAGCCCGCTGCGGAAGAATATGTGTACCATATCGGAAAAATCCGCTTCATCGTCACGCCTGTTTACAAGGAAACGGGAGAGCTGATGCGTGACATCCTTTTGAAGCTGATGCTGGCTGACTTGGAGCCGGTATAACCCCATCGACATCCTTAACATGGGCGGTCAGGCGAGGTATAATATAGTCAGGATGAATGACCTCTTGCTTGACTGCCAGAGAGGAGGTTTATATGAAACAGTCAAGCAAAAAACACGAACTCGGCACAGCCGCTCTCTACTGCCGACTGAGCCGTGACGATAATATGGACAGCGAGTCCAACAGCATCCAAAATCAGAGAAAGATACTTCAAAAGGCCGCCAAAGACAAAGGGTACACCGACACGGTTTTCTTTGTAGACGATGGCATCACGGGTACGACCATGAAGCGTCCCGGCTTTCAGAAGATGCTGACCGCTATCGAGGCCGGGTATATCTCGGCGGTGTTTGTCAAAGACCTGTCCCGGCTGGGGCGCAACTATATTGAGGTCGGCAAGCTGACCGAGGAATTTTTCCCGCTTCACGATATACGGCTGGTGGCCGTTTCCGACGGCGTAGACAGCGACGAGGGCGAGGACGATTTTACTCCGTTCAAGAACATTATGAACGAGTATTACGCCAAGGACATTTCCAAGAAGCGCCGGATCGTGAACAAGATGAAAGGAAACGCCGGTGTTCCGCTCTCTCCGCCGCCCTACGGTTATATCAAAAACCCGGACGATCCCCGCTTTTGGGTGGTAGAGCCGGAAGCTGCCGAGGTGGTGCGCCGGATCTACCGCATGGCGCTGGAGGGGTACGGGCTGGCAGAAACGGCAGCACAGCTTGCCGCCGATGGTGTGGTCAATCCCACCTATTACTGGCGCAGCCGTGGGACAAGCCGGGGCGGGTCAAAAAGTACCGTGGAGCCTACCAAATGGGGACACACCACCGTCAAGAAGATCCTCACCTTGCAGGAATACTGCGGCGATGTCATTAACTTCAAAAGCTACTCCAAGTCCTACAAGATGAAAAAGCGGATCGAAAACCCGGAGGAAAACCGGGCAATCTTCCTCAATGTCCATGAGGCTATCATTGACCGCCAGACTTGGGAAAAGGTGCAGGCGCTCCAAAAAGGGACGCGCCGCAAAAAGCCCACGGTCACGCAGGAGCCCAGCGTATTCTCTGGCCTGCTGAAATGCCCGGAGTGCGGCGGCAACCTCAATTTCCACTTCAACCAGAACAACCACGACATCAAGTTTTTCAGTTGCCAAAATCACAACTCCGGCTATCGCAAGTGCAGCAAGACGCACTATATCCGGCTGGACTTCTTAGAGCAAGTCGTTTTGTACGAGGTCAAGCGGCTGGCCTGCTTTGCCAGCGAATACGAAAATGACTTTATCAAGGCCATGATCGGACGCTCAGCAAAGGTTGCGGAAAATACCGCGCTCCGCAAGCAGCGGGAGCTGGACGCTCTGACTGCCCGTGACCGGGAACTGGATATGCTCTTTGAACGGCTCTATGAGGACAATGTGGCGGGCAAAATCGACGATGCCCGGTTTGCCAAAATGTCCAAGCGCTATGAACAGGAGCAGGGCGAGAACGCAAAGAAAATCAAGGCGCTGCGGCTGGAACTGAAAAAGGACGAGAGCAAGCGCATGGACATTGACGATTTTCTTGAAACGGTACGGCGATACACGGACGCGGCCACCATTACAAAGCGCATGGTCGCAGAACTGATCGACCATATTGAGGTGTACCACGCCGAAAAGCAGGACGGCGTTACCAATCAGCGTGTCGTGATCTACTACAACTGCATCGGCGCTTTCGATGTGCCGGATCGCCGGAAGATCCCGGAGGCCGACATTATCATGGAAACAAGAAAAGGCGTAGCACTCAGCTACGCCCCGGAACAGGTTGCGGTATAGGAGGTACGACACGATGAAAGCCTATTTCTATTGCCGCGTCGCTCACGATGATAGCTTTTCTTTGGAACGGCAGGCCAAGGAGCTTTGCCGCTATGCGGAACAAGCCGGGTACACCATCGTTGGTGCTGCCGCCGAGCATGGCTCTGGAATGACCCTTGACCGTCCGGCGCTGCAAGAAGTGATGGAGGCCGTTCTTGCCGGAAAGGTGGATGTGGTGCTGATAAGCAGCCTTGACCGTATAGGGCGGGACTGGGGCATGACAAAGCAGTACATCGCCCTGCTGACCGAGCATAAGGTCAAGCTGCTGTGCCTGCGGGAACGGGTGAGCAGCGACATCTCCGGCGTTTCACCATTCTCTACATAAAAAAGCAGAGTGTCCACTACAGGATACTCAGATCCCATAAGGACACTCTGCATGGTCCGAGTGACAGGATTCGAACCTGCGGCATCCTGCTCCCAAACTTTTGAATAAAAATTTTTCTACTTTTTCCGGTGCTTTATAGCCGTTTTCGCTTTATTATGGATGCTCTTCGCAACTCTTGGCTCCACTGTTTCCATGTACTCCACGCCTGTCTGTAGTCAAACATGTGGTCAAAAACCGCTTTCTGAACACCCTCGTGACAGGGGACAGAAAGCGGTTTTTTATGGTCTGCCGGAGTGCTGCGGACGAATGATTCATCGCTCCGATTTGCCGCATTGTACCTCTGATGGGGAGGTTAAGCAAGTCCTTTATGCAAGGATAGGCGGCGCAGAATTTGCATCGCTATAGACAAAGAATACCCTTACACCTTCTGGAGATAAAACTCACTCTCCGCAACTCGTGTCACAAAATCATATTCCAGCCGTGTTGCCTTTGAGGGGGAAATATTGTAACGCTTAAACACAGAGCGAAAATATGCAAAGAACTCCCGGCCTTCCTCTGTCATCGGTGCAACCCAGCCGTTTTCGGCACCATGGGCTTCGATTTTCTCCAACTCTGCCATACGTTCTTTATCCATGTCAGTTGCCCCTTCTGGATGAAATCATAGTTTTCCCTTAACAGCTATTACATTCCCGTAATTCATGTAGTTTTTTAAGGGAAAGACTACCCTTTTTGTTACGGACTTACGTTTCCAGAAGATCCTCCATCGTACAGCCGAGGACTTTTGCAAGGCTAAGAACAGTCTCCGCACTGGCTTTGTTGATGTCCTTGTTGCGCTGTTCGTACATTTGAATTGAGCGAAGACTGACATTGCTTCGCTTGGCAAGCTCTGCCTGCGTGCAGCCATAAAGCGTACGGATACGCTTGAGGTTGGTATCAGCGAAGTATTCGCGCACTTTGGCATCGACAATATCAGCGAATTTAGTGATATCCGCTTCATGAAGGGGGGAATACATCTGCTGCAAATCTTCAAACGAAAGAACCTTAAAAATATCACTGAATTTTCTTCCGGAAAACCATTGGTAGTAGGCGACTGCCCAGCCGATCCAATACTCTCTGGAACGGCTGAAATTCGCTTGAGGCTTGGCGGTCGGCGCTTTGCCCGTAGTCTCAACGAGAACATCAACAGCAGTTTCAATCCCGCTTTTCCCAAAAAGATATGAAGGTTCACCATTCTCGATCCGATTACTGACGGAACTGACGGAAAACAGCTTTATAAAGCTATCTCCGGCAACTCCACACGCGTTGATAGCATAATCAAAAGCATCGCCCAGTAATGCCTGCGCGTTACTCAGATAGATTTCTTGGTATGCGTGGGTCATCGTTTTGGATGCCTCCTCTTATGATATCAAGGATATACAGACCATCTGTTTCCTCTTCAAGTATATCCGAATAAAGTTGGTCGGCTTCATCATTTCGAGCCTTACGGCGGACATAATATTTTTCCTTTTCTGCAATAGAAAATCCATCGTAATGCAGCAGCGAAAAGGCGTATTTAGACTTGATGACAATCTGTTCGCCCAACTTGCCAAGTCGCATAGCGTTTGCGAGTTGCTGTACGGAAATTCCGTTATTTAGGAAAGACGCAGCAAAGTCAAAATAGGAGTCATCGGCACGGTATCCGATAATCAGGTCATAGGCATTGACATTGACGCCGAAATTGTCGATCAGATATCGTTTTGCCCGCTGTGCGGCTGGGCTTTTGATAGAAAACAGACGATGCGCTACCAGAACAGCAATCCAGTTCAAAATCGTATAGTCTGGACTGTTCAAATTCAGAATTTTCAGGTATTCCGTATCAAGACTGTAACGATTGACAAAGCCGTTACGCAGAGAGGATACAGCCCATTCTTTGGCGAGCTCTTCACTTTCCGTGCAGTAGAAGCCCAGCCCGAAGTCATTATTCTGCTTACCCAACCCAAAGGTTGGAGACTCTACGATCTGTTCGGAGCCATGATATAGGGTAATTTTCTGATTCATCTCCGCATCCTCCTAAGTATTACTACAAAAATAGTATTACCAAAGTGATATAAAATCAAGCAATATTTGTTGAGAAAAAAGAAAGCATTTCTCGCTTGAAAAATGCAGTTTCTTCAGACGAATATTTCCAAGAGAAACATAGATAATCAGTTCACAGAATGATATTGAGCATCCATTTTGCCGGTGGTATAATTAAATGCAGCTAAGTAGGATATTGCAGAACTGCTGGAAAATACAAATACTCCGCAGCAAAGCGAAAGAGAAGCACCGCACCAATGTTTGAAAATGTTTAAGAGCTTCTGGGTGGTAGTGCGCCACTTGAAACCGACTTGATACTAACTTAAAACTAACTTGCGTGTAACTTGCGACCTAACACACAATCTGACGTTCAAATTGTTGGATGGATTATTGATATGGGAAGACTGATTTCCAAGAAGACTGTGGAGAGAAAAAATGAATTCGATTCTCGACAGCATAAGAGTAACCTCCGTAACATCTGCGGGACATTTGCTTCCGAGGGTATGACGATCAGCAAATATACCCGCAGAAATCTTGACCGAATCGCCAGCGGGCAGACCAGCTATCAGCAAGTTCTGGCCGAGCTGAGAGCGAAGTACGAAAAGAGAGGATAGTGGTGCAGTGTCCGGACACTGACACCGGCCAGTTTGCTGACTTCGTGAATGGTCATCATGGGCATCCCTCCTGCGTGTGAGCTTACCATACACTATGACGTAACGGAAGAGTCAAGAGAAAATCCTCTATTTGCGAAAAAATCTATGCGCTGTGATTGCTGCAAAAATCGTGCAAATCTATCGTTTTCTTGCTTCCTGTGTCGAAACTTTTAAATAAAAATTTTCCTACTTTTTCCGGTGCTTTATAGCCGTTTTTGTTTTATTACGGACACTCTTCGCAACTCTTTCCTCCACTGTTTCCGCATACTCCACGGCTGTCTGTAGTCAAACATGTGGTCAAAAACCGCTTTCTGAATACCCCCATGACAGGGGACAGAAAGCGGTTTCTTATAGTCTGCCGGAGTGCTGCGGACGGATGATTCGTCGCTCCGGTTTGTCGCATTGTACCTCTGCTGGAGAGGTTAAGCAAGTGATTTTTGCGAGGGGCAGGGTAGAAGTTGAGTCGCTATAGATAAGTGAGAAAAATGAAGCTATTCTTCGGAGCGATTATAGAAATAACTTTCAACTACTAACTTATATTCATCATGGAATATATCGGCAGTAGCCGTAATCATAAATCCAGCTTTGTACCCAAAGCCAAGAAAATCATCTGTTAGGATTCTTAAACGCTCCTTGTCTGATGAAAGATCGCAGCGTTTGTAGGCCTTCTTCATTTCAATACAAAAAAGATTATCAAACCCTCGTTGTTCGTCATAGCCCCGCTTATGTACAACTAAATCTACAACAATATTATGACCATTCAACACTTTAGCGGCGTACTCATTCCCACGGCTTCCACGGTTATATTCTACATCTACTACATATTCACGAAATTCAGATTCTGCAATAGCGCGTTCGAGATATGAAGCAAATTTAGCGCAAATGCACCGTTCGCTTAGATCTCTGGATATCAAATACTGTTCGTTCTGATTAAAACTTTGAAGAGCAGAGTTTAAGCATGCGGTGACTCTGCTTTGCGTTTCTGTCATTGCTAATTACCTCCAGCATCATAGGTGCTATAAGATTTTGTTTTGCTAAGTGACCGGTGATTAGACGAGATATACCCATGGAGTTATGCAGCGCAGTATTTGCGTCGCTATAGACAAAGAATACCTTCACGCATTTGCCTTCTGGAGATAAAACTCACTCTCCGCAACTCGTGTCACAAAATCATATTCCAGCCGTGTTGCCTTTGAGGGTGAAATATTGTAACGCTTAAACACAGAGCGAAAATATGCAAAGAACTCCCGGTCTTCCTCTGCCATCGGTGCAACCCAGCCGTTCTCGGCACCATGGACTTCGATTTTCTCTAACTCTGCCATACGCTCTTTATCCATGTCAGTTGCTCCTTTCGGTGAACCTTCGCATACTCCCAGCGGGAATCGTTTTGGGCTGCCTAAATTGTAACTCCAAGGACAAGATTGTGCAAGAGATTCCTGAGAAGGTGGCAGCGCAAGGCGTGAGGTGTCATAGACAAGGAACACCAGTAACAGCCATTGCATTCCCTTAATTCGGGTAGCACTTTAAGGGAAAGCGCACCAGAAGTAAGGGAATGCATCTGCTCCTCGCGAGGAAAACGCTGTTGACTTTCATCAAAATTTCGCAATTGATATTTTCTGATTGGAACTCAAAGAGGGTTACTTTTCGTCATAGCAATTGAAAAATCCTGACATTGTAAAAACGCTATATCGGTGATATAATAAATTCAATCATCTGATAAAGGAGAATTGCAGATGCCGTTCAGTTCCGAAATTAAGAATTTCAGATTGTCTTGTCTGATGAATCAAACAGAATTCGGCAACGCTCTCGGTGTTTCTTTTACGACCGTGAATCGTTGGGAAAACGGAAAGGCCCGCCCTAACATCAAAGCGATGAAAGCTCTGAAGCAGTACTGTGAGGAGTGTGGTCTCCCCTATGAGCCGCTTGAAAAAAGCTGGCGTGAGAATAGAATTCAGGAGGGTGCGGTATGATCGATTTCTGTAATTTTGAAAAATATCGGGAGAACAACCGCATTGAAGCTAAGAAAGCTCTTGGCGGTCTGCCCAAGAGCATTTGGGAAACCTATTCCGCCTTTGCCAATACCTACGGCGGCATTATCCTGTTGGGCGTGGAAGAATGGGCAGATAAATCCTTGCACACGATGGATCTGCCCGATCCAGACAGACTCATCAAGGAGTTCTGGGACATCGCCAATAATCCCAACAAGACCAGCGTAAATGTGTTGTCATCCAAAGATGTATTCGTCCAAGAGGTCGACGGCGATCATATCGTGGTCATCAATGTCCCCCGAGCCGAGCGCTCCTATAAACCGGTGTATGTGGACGGCAATCCGCTCTGCACCTACCGCCGTAACGGTGAGGGCGACTATCGCTGCACCAAGGAGGAGTATCAGGCTATGGTGCGGGATGCATCGGTAAAGACGCAGGATATGCTGGTTCTGAACGAGATGGACTTGACAGCGTTCAATCAGGAGAGCGTCCGCAGCTATCGCCAGAGGATGCGCCTTTCCCGCCCCGGCCACGTGTGGGAAGCCTTGGAGGATGAAGATTTCCTCCTGAAGCTGGGTGCTGTCGGTATCGGCTCTGACGGAAAGAAGCATCCCACTACCGCCGGACTTCTCATGTTCGGCAATGAGTGCGACATTGTGCGGGAATTCAACGCATTCTTTTTGGACTATCAGGAACAGTATGATGCCGATACCCGTTGGACAGATCGTATCATATCTTCCTCCGGCGACTGGAGCGGCAATGTGTATGACTTCTATTTCCGGGTCTACAACAAGCTGATTCAGGATATCAAGGTGCCCTTCAAAATGGAGGGCGGTACCAGAGTGGACGATACCGAAGTGCATAAAGCACTGCGCGAAGCACTGGCAAATTGCCTGGTTCATGCCGACTATTACGGTAGACAGGGGCTGGTCATCGTCAAAAAGCGTAATAGCATTACTATGTCTAACCCAGGCAGCTTCCGCATCGAAATTGATGCCGCAAAGAGCGGCGGTGTATCTGATCCGCGTAATGGAACAATGCTCAAGATGTTCAACCTGATTGATATCGGTGAGCGCGCAGGAAGCGGTATCCCCAACATCTTCCGCGTTTGGCAAGAGCAGGGCTGGGCAGCGCCGGTAATTTCCGAAAGCTTTGATCCTGACCGGATTATGTTGTTTCTTGCATTTAAGAAAAGCGACGATAAAAAAGTGACGATAAAAAGTGACGATAAAAAAACGACGATAAAAACAGCACGGCAAAAGAATGAAATTATCACTTACCTGACAGATCATATTTCGGCCAGAAGTGCTGATATTGCAGAACTGCTGGGTGTTAAGAGTACAAGAGCCAAGAAACTTCTCTCAGAACTGACTACGGAAGGAATTGTTGTAGCTGAAGGCGGAAATCGAAACCGGACCTATAAGCTGAGAGCGTAAGGAGGGTGACAGATGCCAATTCCAAAATATGATGAGATGTATCGTGCCTTCCTGAATTGCTTGGCAGATGGTCAACTGCACAGATCAAAAGAGGTGAAAGATACTGTTGCAGGCGCTTTCTCAATTTCTGAAAAGGAGCGGGTGGAACTGCTGCCAAGCGGAAAACAACAGCTTTTTGATAACCGTATTGGTTGGACAAGGACATATCTGAAGAAGGCAGGCCTTGTGCAAAGCCCGTCACGGGGTGTTTATATGATTACGCCGGCAGGCAGACAAGTCCTCGATGAAAATCCTCCTCAAATCGATAACCTTTATCTCCAGCGCTTTGAGTCGTTTCGACAGTTTATTTCTCCAAACAATAATGAAGAAAACACCCCTTCAATATCTGTGGCAAAGGTATCCAGTAAAACACCACAGGATATTTTGGATGAAGCTTTTCAGCAGATCAACACCACCCTGGCAGACGATCTCTTAAGCGAAATAATGAAGCAGCCCCCCGCATTCTTTGAGCATCTGGTAGTCAAACTATTGACGCAAATGGGATACGGCGGCTCGGTGGATAATGCCGGTACGGTTATCGGACAAAGCGGTGATGAAGGTATTGACGGAATCATCCGAGAAGACAAGCTTGGCTTCAGCCTGATTTATATTCAGGCAAAGCGTTGGGATTGTGATAAAGCTGTTGGCAGACCTGAGATTCAGAAATTCGTTGGTGCGCTGGCTGGGCAAGGCGCGTCCAAAGGACTGTTTATTACGACTGCTAAATTCACAAAAGAAGCACGCCAATATGCAGAGAAGCAACACACTACAAAGGTCGTGCTTGTTGATGGTACCACGCTGGCAAAGTTGATGATTGAATATGGTTTAGGTGTGTCTACGGAGACTACATACGAAATTAAAAGAATTGATAGCGACTTTTTTGCGGAGGATCTTGATTGATTTTCTCCGCTAACTTCCGGTAAATGATGGAGGCAATTGAGATGGTAACAGGTGCAATTAAATTATAGTACGTTTTAATACTCCTAAAAATGTTTAAGATGTTTTTATCCGTTGACTTCCGATAATACAAGATTATCAGAAGCACCGCTAAAGTTAGGAGGGTGCATGTGAAATCCAACTTTGAATTCCTTGATAAATACTGGCCCGCGTTGGCTCAAATCGGTGCGGCAGCGGAGAGTTATGTGTATTCTGATCCCAACGCTTGCCTGTATAAGCTGGGTATGTTCGGTGAGCGCCTGATCCTTGAGATTTTTGCTTTTGAGCATATCAAGGAGCCGACCATCGACAATACACACGCCAACCGGATTCGTCTGCTGAAGAGGGAAGGCCTGATCCCCAAGAAAATTGACGATATCCTGTATGCACTTCGCAAAACCCGCAATGATGCCGTACATGCTGGCGCTGACTCCGTGGAGGATGCAAAGACTCTACTCTCCATGACCTATAATCTTGCGGTCTGGTTCATGGAGGTATACGGTGACTGGGGATATATTGCCCCTAAATTTGTCATGCCCGAAAATGTGGCCCAACCGGACTATGAGGCTATCATCAAGGAACAGGAAGAAAAAATTGCTGCGCTCTCCAAGCAGGTCGATGCGATATCCACCGCAGCATCGTCCAAGACATCCAAGGAACGTGCGGAAAAGGGTGAAACCGCATCCGAGAGCATGGATCTTTCCGAGGCTGAAACCCGCTATCTGATTGACGAGCAGCTTCGCAAGTTTGGTTGGGAGGCTGACACCAATACTCTGCGCTATTCTAAGGGAACCCGGCCTCAGAAGGGTAGAAATCTTGCCATTGCTGAGTGGCCTACTGACTCCGCTGTAGGTAAGAATGGTTACGCAGATTACGCCCTGTTTGTCGGGGTGAAGCTCGTGGGCGTTGTGGAAGCTAAAAAAGCCGCTATTGACATTCCCTCTGTCATTGACCATCAATGTAAGGAGTATGCTAAGGGAATCAAAAATGAACACCAGGAGTACATCATCAACCAGTGGGGAGCATATAAAGTTCCTTTTGCCTTTGCGACCAATGGCCGAAAGTATCTCAAGCAGATCGAAACCAAATCCGGCATCTGGTATCTGGATTTGCGCAGCGGAGCCAATGCACCCAAGGCCCTGCAAGGTTGGATCAGTCCTCAGGGATTGATGGAGCAACTCGAAAAGGATATTGCTGCCGCAAATACCGCACTCCAAAATACGCCTTTCGATCTGCTCCGTGACCCGGATGGACTGAATCTGCGTAAGTATCAGATTAATGCGATTGAGGCGGCAGAACAGGCCGTTATCGATGGTAAGCAAACCGTCCTGCTGTCCATGGCTACCGGCACCGGCAAAACCCGTACCATCCTTGGCATGATCTATCGCTTTATTAAGAGCGACAGATTCAAGCGAGTTCTGTTCTTGGTTGACCGTACTGCTCTTGGTGAGCAGGCCGAGGATGTTTTCAAGGAGGTAAAAATCGAAGAATTGATGACCTTGGATTCCATCTATAACATCAAGGGCCTGGATGAAAAGGAAATCGACAGAGAAACAAAAATACATATCGCAACGGTCCAGAGCCTTGTCAAGCGTATCCTTTATCCCAAGGACGATACCATGCCCTCTGTTACAGACTACGATCTAATTGTGGTTGACGAAGCACACCGTGGATATATTTTGGATAAGGAAATGAGCGAAACCGAGATGCTCTACCGTAACCAGGATGACTACATCAGCAAATACCGCACCGTCATCGAGTACTTTGACGCCGTGAAAATTGCGTTGACTGCAACCCCAGCGCTGCACACTACCGAAATCTTCGGAAAGCCTGTTTTTAACTATTCCTACCGCGAGGCTGTCATTGACGGCTATCTGGTAGATCACGATGCTCCCCATAATATTCGTACCAAGCTTCGTGTGGAGGGTATCAAGTACGAAAAGGGCGAACAGCTTGCCATCTACGATCCTGTCACCGGCGAAGTCCTCAATAGCGCCGAGCTGGAAGATGATATGAAGTTTGAAATTGACAGCTTCAACCGCCAGGTTATTACGGAGAACTTCAACCGGACCGTCCTCGAAGAAATCGCCTGGGACTTCAATCCGGATGGTCAGGGCAAGACCCTTATTTATGCTGTTGATGACAACCATGCTGACCTCATCGTAAAGATTTTGAAGGAAATCTATGCGGAGGGCGGCGTTGACAACGATACCGTCATGAAGATCACTGGAAGCGTGGCAGGCGGCAACAAGAAGAAAATCTCCGAAGCAATCAAGCGTTTCAAGAACGAGTCTCTGCCCAAAATCGTAGTCACCGTTGACCTTCTGACCACCGGCATTGATGTGCCGGAGATCACCACCTTGGTATTTATGCGTCGCATCAAATCCCGCATCCTTTTTGAGCAGATGTTAGGCCGTGCCACCAGATTATGTCCCGCTATCGGCAAAACTCACTTTGAGATTTATGACCCTGTGGGTGTGTATGAATCCTTGCAGGATGTCAGCAACATGAAGCCAGTTGTTACTAACCCCTCTGCCAGCTTTGAAGATTTGATGAAGGGGCTGGAGGTAGCAGCCACCGATGAGCAGCTTGCCTATCAGATCGACCTGATCGTTGCCAAGCTGCAGCGCAAGCGCCGCAATGTAAGTAAAAAGGCACAGGAGCAGTTTGCTTACCTTACCGGTGGCAAGGATTTGGGCGTCTTTGCAGAACACCTTAACAGCAGTACGATCAAGGAGGCTACCGCTGAACTGCTGGGACATCGTGAGGCGTTCTCCGTGCTGGACAAGGACAAGACCCACCGCAAGCGCCCGGTTGTCATTGATAATCATGAGGATGAGCTGATTGACCACACCCGCGGTTACGGCGAAGGCCAGAAGCCAGAGGACTATCTGGAAGCATTCAGGGAGTTCATCAACAACAATATAAATGCCATCGCAGCTCTGCGCACGGTATGTACCAGACCTTCTGAACTCACCAGGGACGCCCTCAAGAGCCTAAAGCTGGAGCTTGACCGCCATGACTTCACGGAGAAGCAGTTGAACTCCGCATGGAATGAGATGACCAATCAGGACATTGTGGCCGATATTATTGCCTTTATCCGCCAACAGGCTCTCGGCTCTACTTTGATTAGTCACGAGCAGCGAGTAAAGCACGCCTTTGCAAAGCTGCGTGTCAACCATGATTTTAACAAGACTCAGCTCGACTGGCTCAAGCGGATCGAGAAGGTGTTGCTGGAAGAAAGTGTGCTGGATGAGCAGATTTTCGAAGTCGGCGCATTCAAGAACGCCGGTGGATTTACCATCATTGACCGCCGTTTTGGCGGCAAACTACACGAGATCATTACAGAACTGAATGAATATCTCTATGAAGATGGAGGAAGCATAGCGTGAACAATCAGGAAATCGTAGCAAAACTCTGGAATCTCTGCAATGTACTGCGGGATGACGGTATCACTTATCAACAGTATGTTACGGAACTGACCTATATCCTGTTCCTGAAAATGTGCAAGGAAACCGGTACCGAGGGAGCTATCCCGGAGCAGTATCGTTGGGACAAGCTTATTACCAAACAGGGCGTGGAACTGAAGAAGTTCTACAAGGAACTGCTGGAGCATCTGGGCGAGAGCTGCACCGGCCGTGTCCGAGAAATCTATCAGGGCGCACAGAGCAATATCGACGAGCCCAAGAACCTGGAGAAAATCATCCAGACCATCGATCAGTTCGACTGGTATAGTGCCAAGGAAGAAGGACTGGGCAATCTTTACGAAGGCCTGTTGGAGAAGAATGCGACGGAGAAGAAGTCCGGTGCCGGACAGTACTTTACGCCGCGCGTTCTCATCAATGTCATGACCCGACTTATTGCCCCCCAGCCCGGTGAGAGGTGCAACGACCCAGCCTGTGGTACTTTTGGCTTTATGATCGCTGCTGACCGCTATGTCAAGGACCACACCGATGACCTATTTGAACTGCCTGTGGATCAGCAGGAGTTCCAACGTACTCAGGCATTTTCTGGCTGCGAATTGGTACATGATACCCACCGTCTGGCTCTAATGAACGCTATGCTGCATGATATTAGCGGCCCTATCTATCTGGGCGATACCCTGTCCAATTTCGGCAAGGAAATGCGCGGATATGATGTTGTCCTGACCAATCCGCCCTTTGGCACCAAGAAGGGTGGCGAGCGTGCTACCCGTGATGACTTCACTTTCCCTACTAGCAACAAGCAGCTCAACTTCCTGCAGCACATCTACCGTAGCTTGAATAAGCACGGCGGCGCTCGTGCGGCAGTTGTTCTGCCAGACAACGTTCTGTTTGCCGACGGCGATGGTGAGCGCATCCGCCGCGACCTGATGGAGAAGTGCAACCTGCATACCATTCTTCGCCTGCCCACCGGCATATTCTACGCCCAGGGCGTCAAAACCAATGTGCTGTTCTTCGCCCGTGGCCGTGAGGATAAGGGCAACACCAAGGAAATTTGGTTTTATGACCTGCGTTCCGATATGCCCTCTTTCGGAAAGACCAATCCGCTGAAGGAAAGCCATTTTGACGAGTTTGTCGAGTGCTATAAGGACGGCGACCTGTCAGCTCGTACTGAAACCTACAGTGCAGAGAACCCCAACGGCAGATGGCGCAAGTTTACCTATGAGGAGATTCTGGCCCGCGACAAGACCAGCTTGGATATCACTTGGATGAAGTCCGACAGCGGAACCGAGGATTACACACTCTCTGAACTACTGGATCAGATCAAGGAAAAGTCCGCAAACATCGCCAAGGCTGTGGCTGCTCTGGAAGAACTGATCGGCGAGGTAGATGAGTAATGGATACGAAAGCATTACGGCAAAAGGTGCTTGACCTTGCCATCCGCGGCAAGCTGGTTCCGCAGAACCCTAACGATGAACCGGCGTCTGTTCTGCTGGAGCGTATTCGTCAGCAAAAGCAGCAGATGGTAAAAGAGGGAAAACTCAAAGCCAAGGATATTAAAAACGATACTATTATCTTTGTCGGTGAGGATAATTTACATTATGAGAAGTTCGCTGACGGAAGCGTAAAATGTATCGAGGATGAGATACCATTTGAGCTGCCGGAAGGTTGGGCGTGGACAAGATTAGGGAATCTATGTGCTGCCATTCAATACGGTTTAAGCAATTCTGCAGAGTCAATGGGTAGTCACAAATTTTTGCGTATTACAGACATACAAAACGGGATAGTGAATTGGGATACAGTTCCGTTTGCAAGGCCATCTGATCCAGATACATATTTGCTTAAATCCGGGGACATCGTTTTTGCCCGTACAGGTGCCACGGTTGGCAAATCATTCTTAATTACAGAAACACCATATCCTTCCGTTTACGCATCATATTTGATTAGAATTCGTCTGCTTGGAAATCTGCCATCCGAGTATATCTATCAATTTTTTGACAGTGCGTGTTATTGGTCTCAGATTACGGACAAATCTGTTGGTGTTGGACAGCCAAATTGTAATGGTACATCGTTAAAAGAACTACTTATTCCTCTTCCGCCAATAAACGAGCAACTTAGGATTATTCCAACAGTCCAGAACTTATTAAAATATGTCACAATAATTGATACGGAAGAAAAAGCATTGACATCTATTGCAACTGCTGCCAAAGCTAAAATACTTGATCTTGCCATCCGTGGAAAACTTGTCCCACAAAACCAAAATGATGAACCCGCTTCTGTACTTTTAGAACGCATAAGAGCTGAGAAAAAAGAACTCATCAAAGCAGGAAAAATCAAGCGTGACAAGAGGGAATCCGTCATCTTCCGTGGTGAGGATAACTCTTATTATATCCGTCAAGATACGCATACGGAATCTATTGATGAACAGTTTGTTTTTGAGCTTCCAGACAATTGGGAATGGTGTTCTTTGCGCAACATTGCGAAGATAGAGTTGGGTAAGACCCTCGACAGAGCAAAAAATACAGGTACCAACTATCCTTATCTTCGCAGTATAAATGTGCGATGGAATGAAGTGGATTTGTCTGACCTGAAAGAAATGCAGTTTGAACCAGAAGAGCTTGACCGATACACAGTAAGGCAGAATGATCTTCTCATATGCGAGGGCGGTGATGTCGGGCGTAGCTGTGTGTGGACTGATGACAAGGAAATTCTGTATCAGAATGCACTACACAGGGTTAGGTTCTATGGTGAATGCAATCCATTCTATTTCATGTACCATATGATGTATTATGAAAGCCGTGGAATAATCAAGTCTCTATGTAAAGGTGTGACGATCAAGCATCTTACCGGAAACGTTCTTTCTCTCATTCCGTTTGCGCTGCCTCCACTCGAAGAGCAGAGCCGAATTGTAGAAAAGTTAGATCAAATATTTGCCCTGATTGAAGGTATTATATCTGACTGATTGAACAGCCGCCCTCGAAAGAAGGCGGCTGTTTCCTTTACCATGTGACGATTTTATCCACCAGAGCCTGTTGCTCACTGGCTGTCCTGCGAAGGTAGATGCGGGTGGTCTCAATACTCTCGTGGCCCATCAGATCCGCCAGCAAAGCAATATCGTTGTACTTCTCCAAAAAGTTTTTTGCGTACCGATGCCGGAAGGAATGCGGATAAACCACCTTTTTGTCCAAACCATATTTATCGGCATAGTTTTTGAGCTGCTGTGAGATTCCGCGGGTGGTAATGCGGACGCCGTACCGATTCAAAAATAAATAGCCGGAGGAACGGTGTGTTTCCTCCAGCCATTCAAGAGTTTCCGTCCTCAACTTTTTGGGTATGTATAACCTGCGCAGTTTTCCTCCCTTGGTGTACAGGTCGAAGTAGCCGAGCTCTACATGCTCGATTTTGATTTGAATAAGTTCGCTGACGCGCGCCCCTGTCGCAGCCAGATACCAGACCACGAAGTACCATTCCATGTTATCGTCCTTCTTGAGCTGCTTTTTTAGAAAGTTGTAGTCGGCGTTGCTGATTACATTTTCCAAGAAGTTCTTCTGTTGCACCTTTACTGCTTTCAGTCGCAACCGGTCTTTGTGCAGAAAATTCAGATACTTGTTCATCGCTTGGATGCGCAAGTTGACAGTCTTGGGTTTGAAGAACTCCATCAGATACCCCTTGTAGGCCAGCAGGTTTTCCTTGTTGATCTCATCGTAGTGGGCGTGATAGAAGTCGACCGTCCAGAGATAGGAATGGATGGTATTTTCCGAAAGATTGCTCTTTTGCAGGTGTTCTTCAAATGTGCCTTGCTGCTTCATAATAAGCGGCCTCCTTATAATATTTTCTGCGGTTTTCCGCACAAATATTATAAGGGAAATATGTGACTTCCTCTTATTATGAGAAGATTGGTGGTAAGGTCGTAAATATCGATGATGAGATTCCTTTTGAATTGCCTGATAGTTGGTTTTGGTGCAGGCTTGGCAATATAGGAGACTGGCAAACTGGAGCTACCCCGAATAGAAGAAAGCCTGAATATTACGAAGGCGCAATTCCTTGGATTAAAACCGGCGATCTGAATAATGGCTATATCACAGAAGTTCCAGAAGCAATTACAGAACTTGCTCTCGCAGAGACCTCAGTTAAAGTTATACCATCGAATACTGTTATTGTTGCGATGTATGGCGCAACAATAGGCAAAGTTGGTATAACCACCTTTGAATCCACCACCAATCAAGCTTGCTGTGCCTGCTGTAATCCGCAAGCTGTGCGAGGAAAATACTTATTTTATTACCTAATGTCTCATAAAGAGGTTTTTGTCTCTATGGCAGAAGGCGGTGCTCAACCCAACATATCAAAAGAGAAAATCGTTGCTACACTAATTCCGATTCCGCCTTACGATGAACAAACACGCATTACCAAAATAGTTGAAGCTTCATTCTCGATATTAGACCGTGTAGAAAAGAGCCTCAGCTGAGGCTCTTTTCTATCGTACCAATAAGGGAGAGCGCTTCAGAAACAGCAATTTCAATTTGTTTCTGTTCGGAAAATGGTGGTATGGGTACAAGCATTTCTTTCAATGTAAGTGGCTTTAGCTCCTTCTGATTTGTTGACCCTTCGCCTTTCTTTTCAAGTTCCCTCTGATTTGCTTTCATAAAAGCATACAAATAGAAAGCGTGTATACTGCTAACTCCACGAATGACTGTTACGTGAGAATCAGGAACTATTGGAAGCCCAATATTGTTATCTGATGTTCGATAGAAACCTACACGCCCTAACGTACCAGTTCCCGTAGAGTTAACCACGATGTCCCCATCCTGCATATATTCATCCGCCGGATATCTGCCCAGTATACTCTCGTCCAAATATAATGCCAAATCAATATCGATGCCATTATGCTTGTTGTTGCATTTCTGCGCAAAAACAAGAATTCCGCTTTCGTCGATATACTTGGGGGATTTCCCCCGCCGTATTTCCTTACTGCAGCAATTCTCTAAGCGTACCCATTCCCATGTATCAGGGATATCAAACGGGATTTCATCGTCGATACACCGTACTTCTGTGCCGATCTTCTCATAATAAGAGTTATCCTCACCACGGAAGATGACGGATTCCTTCTTATCCCGCTTGAGCTTGCCCTGCTTGATGAGTTCTTCTTTCTCTGCACGGATGCGTTCTAACAGGACAGCCGCAGGCTCGTCAGCAGGGTCTTGCGGTACAAGCTGGCCGCGAATGGCGAGGTCGAGGATTTTGGATTTGGCCTTTATTACATAATCAGCCAATGCCGCTTTATCATCTTCTATAGTGGAAACGACAGACTCAGCGCTGCCAGTAGAAGACATTATTCTATCGATTTGCTGGATAGAGGGAATCGGGAGTAATACCTTTTGGAATTCATCGAAATTTACATTTTCGACGGTTGTACCTGACTTGGTATATTTGAGCAATAACTGTGTCTCCATCCCCTTTAGACATACATAGATATATTCTGCGAGCTGCGGCATATACAGTATAATAGCCTTAAGGTCCTGATTAATGGTTGCACATTCTTTAAGAATGGCTACGGGCAATGTGTGTCGTAGAATTCCGCTACGAGTGACCAATAGCAATGTGTCTGGCTGGTACATCTGCATTTGCTCTGCGCCCAAGGTGCTTAAGCGCAGCTGCGAGGAAGTTATATATTTACTTTTCATATCTTTGGATGTTACCCAAAGAATATCCCCATCCCAATATTCCGAACGAGAAGTTGAAGGTGTTTTTCCTCCGGAAAATGAAGCAAGGTTAGATAAACGTTCCCATGCCCAACCATCTGGCAACTCAAACGGTATCTCATCCTCAATGCATTTTACGCTGTCGTCAGCGAACTTCTCATAATGTAAATTATAATATTATAATTTGCAATCTTTTTGCTTTTACGATACAATAAATGCACTTGGAGAAGGAGAGTGCGTATGGCGGACCCAAACGATAAAATCCAACTTTTTGAAAACCAGCGCATCCGCACGGCGTGGGATGAAGAAAAAGAAGAATGGTATTTTTCCATCGTTGATGTAGTGGCTGTTCTAACCGATCAGCCAGATCAGCGCCATGCGGCGAAGTATTGGAGTGTCCTCAAGACGCGCCTGAAAAAAGAGGGCAGTGAGTTGACTACAAATTGTAGTCAACTGAAAATGCGTTCTGCGGATGGCAAGCGATACAATACCGATGTGGCCGATACCGAGCAACTTCTCCGTATCATCCAGTCCATCCCGTCACCCAAAGCGGAGCCGTTCAAACTCTGGCTGGCACAGGTGGGACGGGACCGCATTGAGGAGACCATCGACCCGGAGTTGACCATTGAGCGGGCGCTGGAAACCTACCTCAAGAAAGGCTATACCCGCGAATGGATCAACCAGCGGCTGCAAGCCATTCAGGTTCGTAAGGAATTGACAGACGAGTGGGACGTCCGCGGCGTGCAGAAGGGCGTGGAATACGCCATCCTCACAGAAGAGATCTCCCGCACGTGGTCGGGGATGTCCACCCGGCAGTATAAAAATCTGAAAGGACTCAAAAAGGAAAATCTCCGCGACAACATGACCACGCTGGAACTGGTGTTGAATATGCTGGCGGAGGCCACCACCACGGAAATTTCCAAACAGAAAGCACCGGCAACCCTTTCGGAAAACATCGATGTGGCCCGTGCCGGTGGCAAGGTGGCTGGCGACGCGCGGAAGGCCATTGAGACGCAGACCGGCGTTCCTGTCATTACTTCCAAGAATGCTGCGCAGCTTAATGAAGTGGTGACAAATCTGCTGGAAGATACAGCGGATATGGATAAATGATAACTGCGCATGAGAGAATGATGCCATTAGTCAAAACATTATAATCAATTTACAGGATAGCAAGGAGGAATGGCAGCGTGTCCAAGAACGATCAATACAGGCAGTTGATCGATGATGTTCGCACAGCCTATCGATCTGCGCAGCGTGAATTGAAGTGGTGCGATGAATGCCAAGAGATCAATCTGTGGACTTATTGGCAGGGACGCGGACATTTAGATGCCCGGATCATGCTGGTGGGTCAGGATTGGGGTTGCCCATGGGATGCAGGGGCTGCGGAGGTTATGCGGAATGTGCAGGCCATGAATCGTGGGCAATCCATCGGCTATATGCGTGAAAATGAAAACCCAACAGATAGAAATCTCATTGAACTCTTTCGCTCGATTGGATTCGACATTCTAACGGACGATTCACGCCTGTTTTTTACGAACTTCGTGATGGGCTACCGAGTCAAGGGAACCAGCGGAAATTTTAAGAAAAGTTGGGTGGCGGCAGATGCAGAGTATTTCCACCGACTGGTTAAGATCATCCGTCCGCGCATCCTTTTGTGCTTGGGTAAGGACACATGGAAAAGTGTACTTGGCTGTTTTGACAGCACGATATCACACAAGATGAGTTACAACCGTGTTATCGAAAGTGAGAAGAACCCCGTGGTGGTAAAACTCTCAGATGGAATGCCGGTGTATGTGTTTGCCTTGGCGCACTGCGGTGTAATGGGGACGCTCAATCGGAATCGGGGCAGCGGCGATAAACTCTTGTTAAACCGACAGAAGAATGACTGGGCAAGAGTGCTTCCGGTATTTTGGAGTGATCCACTACTCTTAAATACATATTGGGAACCATCCATCAAAATGCTGCGAGAAATTGAAGCATCGGAGGAAAAACGGAGTTGGTGCAAGGCGTATTCGGTTTATGCACCACAGACGGACAAGCAAGGACTAATACGAACCTTTAGGCAGTTTATGAATGACACTTATAAAAATGGCGTGGTGATTGGAAACTACCGTGAAATGATGAATAGGTTGAATCTCGATGATCAGCAAGTTGTCAAAGCAGAAAGCGCATGGGTCGATACCCTATCGCTGTATGGTGCGGTGGCGTGCCTTGCGTATCATTTCCGACGGGATCATTTCTGCGAGGGCAGCCTCATAAACGACAGCGTGGCGAATGGGTGTGTGCTGCGATTAATGGAACGGATATATAAGCTGCTTGTTGCAATGCCGTAATAAAAGTGGGGCGGGTTAAAATCTGCCGCGCTATAGACAAAGAGAACCGTGAGGAGGACCTTGGGGTGGGCCCACGGTTGTTCCCAAA